>ENA-UOWO01002952-UOWO01002952.1-activated-sludge-metagenome-genome-assembly--contig:-NODE-2952-length-20362-cov-12.534151_pt1 | contig 20362 bp, 13 predicted proteins | sample MGYA00238148_ERZ761564 | MGnify/ENA primary metagenome ERZ761564 (study PRJEB28885, sample SAMN05720194) | activated sludge metagenome | isolation source: Anaerobic digester | place: USA... | reverse complement strand
AAACTTACCTTACTTACGGTTGTACTGGTATTTGCTTTTTCCTGTGGAAAAGACGGTCTAAACCTGGACGACGCTACCACCAACCACCACCCGGGCCTCAAGCCCCAAACCCGGGAGCAAATCAACCAACAAGCCCTGCGCTTGCTCAACGAACACCAAAAATTTGAATGGCACATGGTGGATGCCCAAACCGTGTGGAGCGCCAACCTGCTCGGCGATTCCATCATGTGTATTGGCTTTCAACCCGCCAATGAAAAGAACCTGAACCAACGCCTGCACCAAATCGATATCCAACAAAAAGAATGGAAGCAGGTACGAGACGCATTGATCAATTACATCGTTGCCGAAACCAATCGGCAAAATCCAGGTAAAACCGTCACAGCCAAAGACCTGATGCCTTTTGGTGAAGAAAGTGTGCTGCCCGTCATCGACATCAAAGTGAGCAGCCTGGGCATCATTGAAAAACTGCGCAGCTTGCCTGAAGTACGCTACGTGGAACCCATGGGGTACAGCTACAACGAAGAGCGCCAGCGCAGTGATTCTGGTTGTGGCGTAAGTGGCAATGCCAGCATCCCTGCTGCCGATTACACCAACATCACGCCCGCTGCCAAACAATCCTGGCACCACGGGATACCCAGAATTGGTACGGCCTGGGGCAACAACTCCGGACGGGGCATTACCGTGGCCCTTTTGGATACAGGCACACCCAATCCCAGCAGCCAACCCAAATTGGGCAGCCAGTTCAATTCTGGCCTTTCCACGGGTAGAACCCTGACACGTACTGGTACTTACGTCAGTTGCTGGTTCTGCGGTACGCCGGATGGGCCCAACGACCAGTGTGGCCATGGCACCCAAATGGCGGGCCTGATTGCTGCACCGCGTGGCAATGATGGTACTCCTGCCGGGGTGGCTTACAATTGCAACCTGCTGGGCATTCGGGTAACCAGCGACGTCATCATCAACACATCAAGCGAGAAAAAAGGAGTAGCCGATGGCCTCGTGATTGCGGGAAACAATACCAGCGTCAAAATCATCAGCATGTCGATTGGAGACATTTTTTCCAGCGGACAAGTTGAAGATGGGGTGCGCTATGCTTACGGCAAAGGAAAAATGTTGCTGGCTGCGGCGGGTACCTCAACCAGCATCACCAACTGGTACGGGGTGATTTTCCCGGCCTGGATGGCCGAATGTATCGCGGTTACCGGCGTAAAAGATGGAGGTTTGCCACTCGAACGTTGCAATACTTGCCACAGCGGCAGCGATGTGGAATTTGTGGCGGTGATGCAACGCAAAGTAGACAACAACCGCACCGCGCTCACCCTGGCGCCTACCGGTAATGTACCCGCCAATGTGGGTGGGTCTTCAGCAGCAACGGCAACTACCGCCGGGATTGCTGCCCTGATTTGGGCGACCAATCCCGCCCAAACGCGTGCACAGGTGTACGCCCGCATGAAAGCCAATGCCACCTGGCCAACGACCCGCAGCAGCGAGTATGGGTTCGGGATTATTGATGCGGGGAAAGCGGTTACCGGACTTTAAAGTGAAAAGGGAATAGCGAATAGCAACACACAATTCTTGTGCTCTGATCAAACATATTGCTAATACTTGCTATTCGTTTTTCGTTTTTCGCTTTTCGCTTACTCCGGTATGGTAAAATAAAACCTACTCCCCCCTTCCGGATTAGGCTCCACCCAGATGGTGCCTCCGTTTTTTTCGATAAATTCTTTGGACAACATCAGCCCCAGGCCTGTACCCATCTCGCCTGTTGTTCCTTTGGACGAGATGCCGTGAGCGCCAAATAATTTTTTCAGATTTTCAGGCGAAATTCCCACTCCAGTATCCGCTATACAAATTTGCGAATATCCCTTGTGTCGGGAACTGCTCAGGGTGATGGTTCCACCTGGGAAAGAAAACTTGATGGCGTTGGAAATCAGGTTGCGGGCAACCAGATTGATCATGTTTTTATCGGCAAGAAACTGAATGTCGCTTTCAATGTTGTTGACGATCGAGAGGCCTTTGAGCTGGGCCTGTTTTTGGAAAATGACAATTTTTTCCTCCATCAATTCCCGAATGTGAAAAGCTTCGGGCACCACGGCAATACCCTTCATTTGGCTTCTGGCCCAGGCCAGGAGGTTGTCCAATAAACTATGGATGCTGTTGACATTGTGGGATAATTCCGGCAACATATTGCGGAATTCTGTCTCCGTCAAAAGCCCTTCATTGACCAGATCCAGGCTGCCAATCAAACCCACCACCGGGCTGCGCAAATCGTGTGAAATGATGGAAAACAAACGATCCTTGAAGCGATTGTTTTCGGCAAGTTGCTCGGTTTGTTCCTGGATCTCCTGGTTTTGCCGGCTGATTTCCTCGTTTTTTTGGGTCAGTTCGTCATTAACGATTTTATCCTGCTTGCGCTTTTCATAAATGAAATAGGCCATGATCCCTACAAACAAGAGGGCGGCGATGAGCAGAGAGCTCAAAAAACGCTCCCGATCCAGGCTGCGTTTGTTTTCGATGTCCTGCCGTTTTTGGGCTTCCAGCAATTCCCTTTCTTTGAGGTTAAACTGGAATTTTGCCTCCAAACGGGCCGTATTGTTGTTGATGTCTTCATTAAAAAGGCTATCCTTGAGCCTGTAATGTTCAGTTTGGTACTGGATGGCTAGACCGTATTGCTGCTTTTGCTGATAAATATTAAAGAGCGTAGCGGCAGATTTCATCTTTTGCATGCGATTGTCGACTTTTACGGAGAGCCGGTAACTCCACAAAGCATAATACTCGGCCTGTTTCAGGTTTTGATTTTTGAGATATAGCTCGGCCAGAGAAAGGGCATATTCGGCACCTACAATTGGTTTTTCAGTTGCTTTGGCCACCTTTAGCGCCTCTAAAAGGGCTTGCTCCGCCTCAAAAAAATGGTTCAACCCAATTTGGGCAACAGCTACATCCCGAAGCGCATTGCTGATTTGTTCCTTGCTAGCCCCAATTTTCCGGCGAATCCTTAAAGATCGTTCGGCGTAATCAAGCGCCCTATCAAATTCTTTTTTTTCAGCAAATACCCAGGACAAATGGGTGTTTGCGTAACTTAGCCCTTCCTGGTGTTGCAATTTTTGAAAGATTGCTGCCCCTTTTTTGAAGTAGCTTAGGGCTTCATCAAATTGTTTTTGATTGAAACGGGTTACGCCTAAATTGTCGTAACAAAACGCGACACCCTCCTGGTCATTGATTTGGGTGGACAAATCCAGCGCTTTGAAATACCAGTCTAATGATTCTCTAAAAAAAAAGTAATGGCGGTAGGCCAGTCCGATGAATCGACAGATTTCTGCCTCAGCCTTTTTGAAATGGAGTTTTTTGGCCAAGGCGATTCCCTTTTGACCATAATCGATGGCACTGATCATGTCCTGGTTGCGGTATTGCCAGCAGAGTTCTTTATAGAGGAGTACTTTATTGGAATCAGGAGCTGACTGGGTAAGCAAGAGGAGCAGACTGTCAATCTCCGGGGTTCTTGCCGTGGCTTTGGGGAAACTATTCCCTGCTACCCAAACAAATGGGTAGAGGCAGCAAAACAGCATCCATGGGAATATTCTAAAGGCCAAGGGCGTATAAGATAAAAAAGTGAACAATGGTCGATTGGGTATGTAGATGCGCCCATACCCAACCGCACGTATTGTTCAGAGGTGTAAACGTTCTTTGCGCCCCAAAAGTACCGCTTCATCTTCTTCCCGCTCCGGATCTGGTACACAGCAATCAACGGGACACACCGCTGCACATTGAGGCTCCTCGTGGAAACCTACACACTCTGTACATTTATCGGGAACAATATAATAAAATTCATCCGATACTGGATTTTGTTTATCGGAAGCATCTACGGTACTGCCATCTTCCAGCACATAATCGTCGGTAATGCTGGTACCATCCGAAATGGCCCATTCTACGCCACCTTCATAAATTGCATTGTTCGGGCATTCTGGTTCGCAAGCGCCACAGTTGATGCAATCATCGGTTATCATTATTGCCATGGGTCAGAGAATTTTCATTGTAAACGACCAAGGGCTGCCCCTGGTTCAGATTTTGGAAATTTAGCCGCAAAAATAAAAGGAGTTCTCATTAATTTCACAAAATCCATCAATTCGATTTTATTTCTGCTGTTTATCTTTGCGATCTTTGCTGCGCCCCAAAAACCCAAATAAGCATTTAACCCCCAAACATCCACCGCCATGTCTGAAAAAGTGACTCCTTTGATGGAGCAATACAATAAAGTAAAAAAAAAGTACCCCGATGCGATCTTGCTGTTCAGGGTAGGAGACTTTTATGAAACTTTTGGCACGGATGCGGTGACCACTTCAAAAGTACTGGGCATAGTACTGACCAGCCGCAACAACGGAGGAAATGACGTAGAACTGGCCGGTTTTCCCTTTCATTCTCTGGATTTGTACCTGCCCCGCCTGGTGAGAGCAGGGTATCGGGTGGCCATCTGTGAACAATTGGAAAAACCCTCGCCGCTGAAAAAAATTGTCCGCCGGGGTGTCACCGAAGTCATCACACCCGGGGTGGCCGTAGACGACAAATTGCTGGATCATCAATCCAATAACTTTTTGGCGTCGCTTTATTTTGGCCGCAAAGACGATTTTGGCATCGCATTTTTGGACATTTCTACGGGAGAGTTTCTGGTCAGTGAAGGTGATTGGACTTACATCGATAAACTACTCCAGGGATTTAATCCTTCGGAAGTTATTTTTTCCAAAGATCGCCGCAAACAGTTTGAAAGCCGCTTCGGAGAAAAATTTTACCTCTACACCCTCGACGAGTGGGTTTTCACCTACGATTATGGCCGGGAAAAACTGATCAAGCACTTTGAAGTGCAAAATTTGAAGGGCTTTGGAGTAGATGACATGGAATTGGGGCAAATTGCCGCCGGGGCCGCACTGCATTACCTCGAAACTACTGAAAACAAAAACCTCAAACACATCTCCTCCATCACGCGCATCCATCCGGATCGCTACGTGTGGCTGGATCGTTTTACCATTCGCAATTTGGAGCTTTTGTCAAGTCCGCACGAAACCGGGGTGTCCTTGCTCAAAATCATGGACCAAACCGTTTCGCCGATGGGGGCACGATTGCTCAAAAAATGGATCGTTTTACCCTTGAAATCAAAGCTAGCCATCGATTCCCGGCTGGAAATGGTGGCCTATTTTTTGGAAACCGAAGACAAGGGCCGAGAAGTAGAAAAATCCCTGCGCTTGATGGGTGACCTGGAGCGCTTGATTTCCAAAGTACCGCTGGGAAAAGTAAATCCTCGCGAACTGGTGCAACTCAAAAGGGCGCTTATCGCCGTCGGGCCACTGAAAGACCTGCTGGCTAGTACGGGACACCTGGAATTGGAAAAGATTGCCGATGGCCTCAACCCCTGTCCTGGACTCGTGGAGCGCATCGCCAAACAGATTGTCGAAGAGCCTCCGGTAAACCTGGCCAAAGGCGGGGTCATTGCCGATGGTTTTTCCAGTGATCTGGATGAGTTGCGCCACGTCATTAGCCACGCCAAGGAATTGCTGCTGGGCATTCAGGAAAAGGAGATTGAACGCAGTGGCATTCCCAGCCTTAAAGTGGGTTTTAACAGTGTGTTTGGGTACTACCTCGAAGTGACCAACAAGTACAAAAACCAAACGCCAGCGGAATGGATCCGCAAACAAACCCTGGCCAACGCCGAACGGTTCATCACCGAAGAACTCAAAGTCCTGGAAGCCAAAATCCTGGGCGCTGAAGAGCGCATTCTGGATTTGGAAGAACGCCTTTTTCAGGAATTGGTTCTGGATCTGGCGGATTACATCCACCCGGTGCAGCACAATGCCACCCTCTTGGCACGTTTGGATTGCATTTTGTCTTTTGCCAAAGTGGCAACCCGGCACCAGTATTGCCGCCCGCAGCTCAGCGAAGAATTGGAAATTGACATCCGCGAAGGGCGCCACCCGGTGATCGAGCAGCAACTGCCCCTGGGCGAAATGTACGTGCCCAACGATGTTTTTCTCGATCATGAGCACCAACAAATTCTAATGATTACGGGCCCCAACATGGCTGGTAAATCTGCCCTTTTGCGGCAAACAGCGCTCATCTGCCTGATGGCACAAATGGGGTCGTACGTACCCGCACGATCGGCTCATCTGGGGATTTTGGACAAGGTATTTACCCGGGTAGGCGCTTCGGACAACATCTCTTCCGGCGAGTCAACGTTCATGGTGGAAATGAACGAAACGGCCAGCATCATGAACAACATCTCGGATCGCAGCTTGATTCTTTTGGACGAAATTGGCCGGGGCACCAGCACGTACGACGGCATCTCGATTGCCTGGTCAATTGCCGAATATTTGCACAACAACCCTTTTGCACGCCCCAAAACCCTGTTCGCCACCCACTACCATGAATTGAACGAGTTGTCGGAAAAATTCTCCCGCATCAAGAACTACCACGTGGCCACGAAGGAAGTGGGGCAAAAAGTGATTTTCCTGCGCAAGCTAACTGCCGGGGGGAGCCAACACAGTTTTGGTATTCATGTGGCAAAAATGGCTGGAATGCCAAAAATGATCGTTGACCGCGCCAACCATATTTTGGAACAACTGGAACAAAAATCCATCGCTCAGGAAAGCATTGGGGGAGAAGGCCCCAATGTGGAAAAAGCCAAGACCAAGGCCATCAACACCGATGCCATTCAGTTGAGTATTTTTGAAACGGTAGACCCGGTTGCGGGAAAATTGAAAGAATTGCTGCAAGAAGTTGACCTCAATACCATGACGCCAATCGATTGTATGCTCAAATTGCGCGAATTGATTCACATGATCTCGAACGAAAAAGGGCAGCCATAAAGACTGCCCAGATTGGTTTTTTGGAGTTTTTGGAGGTATAGCTGTGCGGGTTAGGTCATACAAAGGGCACAAAATATAGTACTGGGTTGTTTTGGGATATTGTCCATTTTGACGAGCATTCCATACAAAGTCACTCACATTTGAAATTTTTTTTTCATGAAAATTGCGTTAATCGGTTATGGAAAAATGGGCAAAGCCATCGAGCAAATTGCCCAACAAAATGGACATGAAGTGGTGCTCCGCATCGATGTGAACAACGTTGCGGATTTTACCGCAGAGAACCTGCAAAAGGCCGATGTTGCCATTGAATTTACCCGTCCGGAAACGGCATTCGAAAATTTGCAAAAATGTTTGGAAGCGGGGACACCGGTGGTCGTAGGCACCACGGGTTGGCTTCAGCGCCTGGAAGAGGCAAAAGTCTTGTGTGCCCAGCACCAAGGGGCCTTGTTCTATTCTTCCAATTACAGCATTGGCGTCAATGTTTTTTTTGCGGTCAATCGCTTTTTGGCCCAAATGATGAATGGCCACAAACAGTATGCAGTGAGGATGGCCGAAACCCACCATACCCAAAAGCTGGACGCACCCAGTGGTACGGCCATCACCCTGGCGGAAGGCATTTTGGAACAACTCGAACGCAAAAGCAGTTGGGTCAACCAGCCCGAAACAAAAGCAGACGAATTGAGCATCCTATCTTATCGTGTTGATCCGGCACCTGGCACGCATGAGGTGTATTATGAATCGGCAATCGATTCCATCGAAATCCGGCATACTGCCCATTCCCGGGAGGGATTCGCGAGCGGAGCGGTACAGGCGGCGGTTTGGCTGGTGGGTAAGAAGGGGGTGTTTACGATGTCTGATCTGTTGGGTTTCTAACCTGAAAATTTATTTGTAGGAAAAAAAACGAACATGAAAAAGCTACGCCTGCTTTGGCTACTGCCTTTACTTTTTTTGGTTTACTTCTTTGGCGTGCTCCTTTACGGCACGTTCACCGATTATCAGCCGCAGAGTGTTTTACCCGCTGAAATTGCTGCACATGCAGCTGGAAAAACAGTGAAAGACAGCGTGGTATCTTTGATGATCTGGAACCTTGGGTATGCTGGACTGGGTGCTGAAGCCGATTTTTTTTATCAAGGCGGTGGCTTTTTTACCTCACGGGGCCGAATGGTTCGGCCACCCAAAGCCCTGGTTGAGCAATATTTTGCGGGTACTACGGCGGCCGTTAATCTCTATCAGGCCGATTTTTACCTGTTTCAGGAAGTTGATTACGCCTCAAAGCGGAGTTATTACCTGAACCAGTTTGCAGCCATGCAACAAAAAGTCCCAGGTTTTTTTGCGGCGTACTTTCCCAATTACCGAGCCAAGCGGGTACCACTTCCACTTTTGGAACCCTGGAATGCTTATGGCGCCGTCAACAGTGGACTGGCCACTTATGCAAAATTCGAGCCCACAGAAAGCAAACGTTTACAGTTGCCCGGAAAATTTGGCTGGCCCAAACGCCTGTTTATGTTGGATCGTTGTTTGGGGTTTACCCGGTATAAAACCCGATTTGGCAAAGATTTGGTGGTCATCAACATCCACAATGAAGCTTTTGACAAAGGAGGGATCAAACGTCAGCAGGAGGAATTTTTGCGCGACCTCGCACTGCAAGAATACCAAAAAGGCAATTTTGTGATTGCCGGAGGAGACTGGAATACCTGTCCGCCATTTTTGCCCCATGATGTGTTTATGAAGGGAAAGGCCCCAAAAGGGGAGGAAGGGCAGAACATGAACCCGGCACTTTTCCCGGCTGACTGGCACTGGATTTACGATCCAACTGTGCCGACCAACCGCAACAATGACCAGCCCTACCAGGCCAAAAAAACCTTTGTGACCCTGATCGATTATTTTTTGGTTTCGCCGAATGTAAAAGTGCGCAAAGTGAAAGGCATTAGCCAGGAATTCCGGTTTTCGGATCACCAGGCGGTATGGATGGAAGTGGAATTGGTACCATAAAGTTTTACTCCAGTTCGGCAATTTTTTCGAGTAGCCAGTCGCGAGAAGGGATGTTCTTGGTTGACACAACCTCCTCTTTAATTACGGTTAAGAGTTTTGTATCAGAAGGAGGCAGGCTAATTAACCTTTTTGTGAATTTAATCAAATTTTTGTAATTGATTTTTCGAGCGCTGGGTATTTCCTTGTTCCTGTTCAGGTATACCCTGAAACTTTCCAACAGGTTAAAGAGGGGATCTATCTCACCAACTTCATAATAAGTCATCAACAGGGTGGTTTTTGCGTTCAGGTTCGTGATATAGTCATTGTATTCCACTTCTTGAAGAATGCGGATCACATTTGAATATTTTTTTTGATAAAAGTACAATTGGGACAAATTAAATGAGCGGGTATTTTCCCTGATTTCAGTAGGCAAAAGTTTGATATAATTATTGATGAAATTTTCGGTCCATTCATATTCACCCATTCTTAATCCAACGACCACAATATTACGGAATTCCAAAGATTCCATCCTTCCTTCAATGGTGAAAAAACCTTTTGCGATGACATCCTTGTACACCCCGAATAATTCTTTAAGAAAAAGGCTGTTACCTTGGTTGAGTTGATTGATACAATAGTTCTGGGCGAAATCATAAAATACCTTTTCTTGGCTACTGGGAAAAAAGTGAGATGATTCTGATAACAGATTCTGAAATTTATAATAATGATTGACCTCTTGTGGTTCGACATACATCTTGAAAATTTGATAATATATTGCTATGAATGGAATTTCTTGATATTCAAAGCGCTCAGCAAAGCTCAGTATTTCGTCAATCAGCGAGATATCATATTCATGTTTTGCGAATTTTTTTCTGGAGAGGACTTCACAATAAATTTTTAATTTTTCACCAATATAAAAATAATCCAGGAGTTTCGACATCTCCTCCAGGTTGGTTTTTTCGGTCTTTTTTTCTTCAAAATCACTGATCAATTGGTCATAAGAGGTTTCCACTAAAAATTGACCCAAATAATAATTTCCATCCCGATGGGGGGTCTTTTCAGGAATTTCTTTTACCGTTTTAAGGGTGGAATTGTGCAGTTTCCGGAGTTTTTTCTTTTTGATAGAACGCAGCAAATAAGCTTGAGAAGCAAAGGTGTCTGCCTCAAATTCCTGCTGAATGAGATACTGCTCGATCAATTTCAGCAAATCGGATTGATACTTTCTTAGGCGGGTATCGTCAAAAGGAAGTTCGGTGGCCAATTTAGCCCAAATGCGTTCTTTGGGCCATTCACCCTGAGAACCAGCATTGATTTCAGCAACAACCAATTCAAATAAGGCTAAAACAACTTTGTCTTTATTGAAATAGGGAGAGCTGATGAACTTGCGGATGCGGTTTTGTTCTAACTTGTCAAACTGGGAAAGTATTTGAAAAAGTTTAAAATTTCGCATTTCTTAACATTGTATTTTCGGGATTATTGGCCGATTAGATTTGACCCTTGAACAAAAATGGAACGGTTTTTGGCCCGTTTCATTTAGGGGTGAAAATTAAGGAAACTTTTCTTTTTTTTCCCCTTACATTTTTTAGACAATTCAATAGGAGAGTTGTATCTTAGCCCCAAAGTATTGTGTCGCGTTTTTTTAGCAATGATGTAAATCCACGAAACCATGAATGTATTTGTACCAAAAACTGTGTTACATGCCCTATTTAGGGTATTCTTATTGCTGTTAGTCCCTTTGCTTTTACCCGCACAAACCAAGCAACTCGATTCGTTGGTAACCTTGAAAGATACACCATCAAAAGTCATTTTTGAAGGTGTGATGAGTACAGGTGTCTTTGTTCAACCCAAGCATGGAAGGGCCTATCTCGATCCTTCAATGACCGTCAATGGTTCCAGCAACACCAGGATCTACACCTTGGTGTATGAACCACAAGCGGGCTACATTGGTTTGGATACTTTCGCTTACGCCGTCCGTACCTGTATTACCGGCAACAGCTGTTTTAAAGAAGTGACCGTAGCCGTTACGGTTAAGTTGTCTAAAGTTGAGGCCTATCCCGATTTGTATTATATACCTTCATCCGCGACGCCCGTTAAGTTAAATGTTTTGACCAATGATATTGCAAATTTAGGTGGATTAGAGATTGTAAGTGTATCCACCATCAACAACGGAACTGCCAAAATTACCAAGGGTGATCCCAATATTGAGTTTCAGGCAAAAGCAGGATTCTCAGGAACTGCTAAACTGATCTATACTGTTTGTGACAAGGTTGGTTCTTGTGACCAAACTTCGGTAAGTATTTTTGTTGACCGGAATGACCGCTCAAAACCAGATACGGTAAAGATTTTCACCCTCAAGAATGAAAGTGCGCCCATCCTTATTCCCTTGGTTTATGGATTGGTAGAGCCACCCCAAAGTGGGTTTTTTAATGGAGATTTAGACGTACCGGTGTATACCCCCAATCCTGGGTTTAAAGGGTCAGATTATTTGACCTTTGAAGATGGTAATGCAAAGATCGTTGCCCAAATTGAGGTCCTGGATCACGTGCGCAATAAATTTGCGATAGATGACCGTGCCGACGTGTTACCTGGAAAAAATGTGGAAGTGGATGTACTGCAAAACGATGGGTTTGAGTACGGCGCTGGGTGTATTGATTATTCACAACCCAAATATGGTCAGGTAAGCTACGATTCACGCAATAAAGGAATTTTCACCTATAAGGCCCCTACGGGCTTCATCGGAGTTGATCAGTTCACCTACCGTAGTTTCCCTCCCGGTTGTGGTGGTGTTGCTGAAGTAGCAACGGTGTATGTTTACGTAAGCAATTACGAGCCCGCTTATGCCAAGTTTTTGATGAGCACCGCCAAGTCTACTCCTTTGGTCATCGCCTACAACGTACCCATTGAAACGTATTCCTTCAATATCGTGGCTCAAGCCAAACAGGGTAAAGTGGTATTTTTTCCCGGATTGGTGAATCAAGTTGTTTCTGGGCGCTTACTCCAGGGGTCTAACATACTGGTGTACATTCCTAACCCAGGTTATACCGGGCCAGACGCATTCGAAGTCACCTTGTGCATGGCCGATAGCAAAGATTGCAAAAACCGTAAAAGCATCAAGGTTGAGGTCGATGTGCTCAATGTTGGACACCCGGTGTTGCCTTCTTGTATCGAAGATTGTGTTTGGGCAGGTGATACCAACCAGGATGGCATTGTAGACATGAACGATCTATTGCCCCTGGGCTTGCACATGGGTGAAGTTGGTTTACCGCGTGGAGAAGTTTCGCTGGAGGAGTGGTACGGGCAGCACAGCAGCAACTGGGACGATCCTTACGTCACCAGCTACGATCTGAAACACCTGGATACAGACGGCGATAGCCTGATCATGGATCGCGATACCCTGGCCATTAGCAAATTTTATGGGAATACCCACGCTTTTGTCCCTACACCCATTCCATTTTACAACTACGAAATCAAAATTGTATCTGATCAGGAACTGGAACCAGGCAAACCTTTTGAATTTGATCTGGTCATTGGGGATCAAAAGAGCCCGGTGATTGATTTATATGGTTTTACTTTTGCTTTGCCGTACAACGCCAAATTGTTTAAACCACAGTCTTTTAGCATTGCGCTTAGCGACGACAGCTGGTTGGGATACAACTCTCCAGTATTGGCCATGACGCGTGATGACCAAAAGGGATTGTTGGAAATGGCTTTTACGCGCACCAACAAATTGGCGGTGAGTGGTTACGGTCGAATTGGGAAAGGAAAAGGAGTGGTGATCGATGCCATTGAAGGCTTAGGTGTTCCTGATTCCAACGAAGAACAAGAAACCATCATCAAGTTCCCTGGGGGCACTGGTACTGGCGTTTCCAGTTCCGGCCAAACCTTTGGTATCCGTGTAGCACCTTTTGAATTTAAATTCAAAAAGAGCAATAAACCTTCTACACCCAACTTGGGTCGCCCCTTGGAGCAGAAGCTGCCAACCGTACGTTTGTTCCCCAACCCAGCTTCCAATCTGGTGCGTTTGGATTTGGGGAAAAATAATGCGAGCATTCAGCGTTTGCAGGTATTCAATGCCCTCGGGCAAATGGTGTACAACGCCCTCGGCGATGGCAATCCTTATGCTGAAATTGGGGTAAGCCATTGGTCTGAAGGTATGTATGTGGCAAAAGTGTTCACCAACAATGGAGTGTACAGCGAGAAATTTGAAGTTTTTAAATAATTGATTCTCGAATGCGTAATAATCTCATTCGAAGCAGCGTTTGTTTTGTCTGAGAGCATGTCTAAATATTTTTGTTTTATGTAAAAATGAGGCCGATTTGTAGCAAAACAAAAAATTTTAGACATGCTCTGAACCCCGAGTTAATCTTTGCTTAGCTTATTATTCGTGGAATTATAATCATTGCTAGTGAGAGCCGTGCAGTCTGATGCGCGGCTTTTTTTTTGCAATTTATATGCTGCGGATTTGCTTTCTAAAAAAGAAAGTGAAATATTTGTATTTACCTAAATCAATGGCTGTATTGGATGCAGGAGCGTAAAGGAAGTGAAACACAGCCCGGCGAAGCAATTCGCCCTCAAGGATTGGATATGTTCATGGGATTATAATTATCGTACGGCCATGTCAATTGCGACATGGCCCTTTGGATGGAATCCTTCTCTAGCTATAACTTGTTCTTCTCAATCATATCATTCAACTCATCGCGGTAGTTTTTGCCAATCGGCAAGTGTTTAGGCTGCGTTTTTTCAATGACTTCAACCATGTTGCCCACTATCGCATTGATTTTGTCAATGTTGATGATGTACGAGCGATGAATGCGTTTAAAGCGGTTGGAAGGTAGCTTGTCTTCCAAACTCTTCATGGTTTGCAGGGTGATCACCCGTTGGTTTTCCATCCTGATGATCACGTAATCTTTTAGGCCTTCAATGTAGATGATGTCATGATAGTTAACTTTCACCAGTTTTTTGTCGGCTTTGACAAAAATATAATCTGGATGTTGGTCTGCCTCGGCAGCAGCCGACCCTGTAGCGCCCGGCTCATTGCGTTGCAGCTTAATCTGTTCAACCGCCTTGTTCACGGCTTTGATAAAGCGCTCCAATGAAATGGGTTTAAGCAGATAATCCAAAGCATTCAGCTCAAAGCCTTCCAATGCATAATTGGGATAAGCTGTGGTGAAAATAACCAAGGGCGGTCGGGAAAGGGTTTTTAAAAAATCAATACCCGTAAGTTGGGGCATCTGAATGTCCAGAAACATCAAATCGATGTCTTGACTCTTTAACACTTCGTTGGCCTCCAAGGCGTTGTTGCATTTGCGCACTAAGCTCAATTCCGGGAACTTTTCTACGTAAGTTTCCAAAACATCTTGAGCAAGTGGTTCGTCATCTACGATGATTACTTTGATCATGACCTTATTTGGTTATTCTTCTAATTCAATCATTAAATCGACAACATAGGTTTTGGGGTTGTTGTCAATTTTCAACTCATATTGGTTGGGGTACATCAAGTTTAGTCTACGGTGTACGTTTACCAAACCGATTCCACCGCTACGTCGATTCGGATCAGCAATAGGAACTTTCTCCGGTTTGCTGTTTTCAATGGAAAAATGCACGGTTTGCTGGTCTACCTGGAGCAGCACATTGACAAATCCTCCGTTGGTAATATAGCTATTTAATCCGTGTTTGAAGCTATTTTCCAGAAAAGGAATAAAGAGCAGCGGGGCAATTTTTTGCTCACTGATTTGTCCCTCTACCGTAAAAGTGATACTTACACTATTGCCCTGCCGCAATTTTTCCAGGTCAAGGTAGTTCTGCAAATAAGCAACTTCTTTGCTCAAAAGTACACGCTTTTCGTTGCAATCATAGAGCATATAGCGCATCATTTCCGAAAGTTTAATCACAATTTCGGGGGCCAGGTCTGATTTCTTCAGGGTCAGGGCATAAAGGTTATTGAGCGTGTTGAACAAAAAGTGTGGATTGATTTGCGATTTTAAAAAACGCAACTCCGATTGCATGGTTTCAGTTTCAAGAACCTGTTTTTCACGCAAATAATAGAACCAATCTGTCACAATTTTGAAGATGGTAGAACCCGTGGCAAACAAAAAATTGAACAGGAAGAAGGCCAGTTGGTTGTTTTTGATGTCTGCTTGCTCCAGAGGAAAGTGGGAGAACTTGAAGTAAAAAATCAGGGTTTTGATCGGACTAAGTATAATCACCACTAAAATCAGCAGCAAGGCATAAGTCAAAAAACGGTTTTGAGTCAGGTAATTGGGGATGAGATACAGCAGGTTGATGTAGACAATCAGGGCCGAAAAAAAAATGGTGATTAATTCATTGGTGATGGTAAAAACAAAGCCATGACGTGTTCCTTCTACAATCGTTAGAATGAGCAACACGATCGCCCAAAAGAGCATATGATACGCTCCTCTAGCTGAAAATATGAGATCTGTGATCCTTTCTCCTGATTTTAAAGGATTTCTGATAACCGTTTCCATAAATTTTAGCGCTGGCACTACTTGCTTATTCCAGGTAGCGCCAAATTATCGGATAAACTAATGAACAAAATAGTACTTTTGTACCGAAAAAAGTAGTACTGCATGAAAGCTTACATTTTTCCTGGACAAGGTTCCCAGTTTGTGGGAATGGGAAAAGACTTATACGAAAGCGCAGCGATAGCGAAGATGCTTTTCGATCAAGCGAATGAAATTCTGGGATTTTCGATTACGGATGTGATGTTTGAAGGCGCTGAAGAAGACCTGAAACAAACCAAAATAACCCAACCCGCAATTTTTTTGCATTCCATTGCCAAAGCCCAAATGGCTGGAGATTCTTTTCAACCTGACGCGGTTGCGGGCCACTCTTTGGGAGAGTTTTCGGCTTTGGTCGCGTCAAAAGCCTTGTCGTTCGAAGCAGCACTCGTTCTGGTGTACAAGCGAGCGATGGCCATGCAAAAAGCCTGCGAAATCCAGCCCAGTACCATGGCCGCGGTATTAGGATTGGCCGATGATAAAGTTGAAGAAATTTGTGCGTCCATTACCGATGATCTGGTGGTTCCTGCTAATTACAACTGTCCCGGGCAATTGGTGATTTCTGGCACCATCAGTGGGGTAGAAAAAGCCGTAGCTTTGTGCAAAGAGGCTGGAGCACTAAAAGCAGTTTTGCTACAAGTGGGTGGAGCTTTTCACTCCCCCTTGATGCAACCTGCCCAGGAAGAACTAGCAGCAGCCATCAACGCGACGGCGTTTAGTACACCCATCTGTCCGATTTACCAAAACGTCAATGCGTTGGCAGAAACGGACCCTGAACAAATCAAACTCAAGCTGATTCAGCAACTAACTGCACCAGTACGTTGGACCCAAACCATGCAAAACATGATCCAGGGCGGGGTGAGCGAGTTTGTTGAAGTAGGCGGAACGGGGAAGGTTTTGCAAGGATTGGTGAAAAAAATTGATCGTGCTTTTCCGACGAGTGCTTTATAGTCCCGAACCCATAATCCTATGAAGGCGCTTAAAATTGGTAAAATTCTTCTGGCTGAACCCTTTATGCTTGATCCAAATTTCAAACGGGCTGCAGTCATCCTGTGTGATCATGGCGGTGAGGGGAGCATTGGGTTTGTCATCAATCGGCCGCTCAACCACCAGATTAATGCCATTCTGGAGGATTTCCCGGAATTTGAAGCGGAGGTCTTTTTTGGCGGCCCGGTTGAAGCGGATTCCACCCTGCATTATCTGCACAATGTGGGAGATTTGCTGGAGGGCAGCGTCAAAATTTCCAACGGCGTATATTGGGGCGGAGATTTTGAAAAGCTCAAGTTTTTGATTTCTTCTGAATTGATTGAACCCCACAACATCCGCTTTTTCTTGGGATACACCGGCTGGGGAGAAGGCCAGCTGGAAGAAGAAATGTCAACAGGGTCGTGGGTCATCGCTGATGCCGACGCCAATTATTTGTTCAAAACGGAACCCTCGGAGTTGTGGCAGGAAATCATGCAAAACAAAGGAAGTACGTACACCGTGATTGCACAGATGCCTGATTCGGCGAATTGGAATTGAGGTGAGTTGAAGAGTTTATAGTTGAAAAGAGGGCACTGTGCTACGTTTTGCACAGTGCCCTCTTTTCAACTATAAACTTTTCAACTTTTCAACTTTTCAACTCCTAAGGAGCGATCGTCTCCACTGGAATCTCCTTCAACATCTCCAGAAATTTGTCGCGCAGTACGGCAAATTTTTCCATCTCCGCTTTAGGCAGCGGCTCGGGTGGAGGTAGTTTCAACATGTTGTGGTTGACTTGTTTGCCGTTTACCCAAAAACGGAAACACACGTGAGGACCAGTGGCCAAACCGGTTGCACCAACATATCCAATCACTTGACCTTGTGATACCCTTGCACCTGGGTGAATCCCACGGGCAAATGCCTGCATGTGTAAATACTGCGTTTGAACCTGGCCTGTGTGTTTGATTTTGACAAAATTTCCGTTGCCTCCACGGCGGGTGGCTTCTAGTACAGTACCATCACCAACCGCAATAATTGGCGTACCATAAGGTGCCGCGTAATCGGTGCCAAAGTGGGGGCGAACTGTTCTCAAAATAGGATGGAAACGGCGCAAGTTGTATCCCGAAGAAATGCGCGCATACTTGACTGGAGCACGCAAAAATCCTTTTTTCATCGGGCGACCTTCCTGGTCGTAATAACCAGTATAATGCGGGCTTTCGTAGTAGAAAGCATAATTTTCTTTGTTTTCACTTTTGTACAGCGCAGCATGAACGCGACCCGGATCAACAGGTTGCCCTTCCACGTAATGTTGATCATAAACGGCCTTAAACTGCTCCCCACGGTTGAGGTGGTGAAAATCCACACTCCATTTTAAAGCGTCTTCCAACGATTTGATCAGTGCGGGATCAGCACCACTGCGCTCCATCGATTCCCACAGTGAAGATTCAACGGTGACACCGGAAGATCGGATTGCCGTAGTAATCGGTCTTTCCACTTTTTCGATGAACAAAGAATCCTCATTGTTGAGGTGGAAAACGTAGTATTTGTACACACTGGGCTCATAGATCAGGTAATCAGGCCCTTGGGTTGAATCCTTCGACAAAATCAGGTAAGGTTTTCCAGCGGTCAGGTCGCGTACGTCGAATACGTCTTTGCTGTTCCGCACCAGATTGTCGATGTCGGCATAAGTCATATTGCGTTTCATCAGGATATCTCCCAAATTTTCGCTGCTGCGGAATTCCGATTCGTACACCTGGAAAGTGTCTAAGGCAAAACCATATTTAATCGTAGGGACAACCACCGGGAAAGAGCCAATCAATACATTGCGGTCTTTGCCCAATAAGGAGGCTTTGAGGTGGCGGGAGGTACTAGGTGAAACAGCGAGCGTCAGAAGCAATCCTAAGCCCAAACTACCGATTATGATCCATGTCCAGTTCAGCTGCGCAAATTTTTCACGCAGTTTAAAAGGAATTTTTGTGTTCAACACTGTTTGCAGTTTATAGGATTAGTGTCTCTTGATCAATTATCAGTGTGATAGGGGGGATAAGAGAAGCACTACCTAATGTTACGAATGATGCCATTGATCACAAATATAGAACACAGAATGAAAGGACAAAAGGAATGTTGGAATTTTTACACCATCCAAGCGATTCTTTTTTGCGTGTAGCGCGATCGGGTCGGTACAAGTCTTGTATATTTGCGGCAGATTCGACTTGTTGTAACGAGTCTATTCTTCACCAATGTTGTTCAACAAAAATTGACAATGGAGCAATACCGATATGATCAGCGGGGTGTTTCGGCAAGCAAAGACGAAGTACATGCTGCGATCAAAGATTTAGATAAAGGATTGTACCCCAATGCTTTTTGCAAGATTATCCCAGATATAGCTGGGATGGATCCAGCTTATTGCAATTTGATGCACGCGGATACCGCCGGCACAAAAACCAGCCTGGCTTACCTCTATTGGAAGGAAACCGGTGACCTGAGTGTGTGGAAAGGTATTGCCCAGGACGCCATTGTCATGAATCTCGACGATATGGGCTGTGTAGGGTGTGTAGACAACATCTTGCTATCTTCCACCATTGGCCGCAACAAAAACCTCATCACGGGTGAAGTCATCAGTACGCTCATCGCTGCGACTACCGAGCTGGTCCAACAATTGAATGAACTGGGCATCAGCGTGTTTCTGACCGGTGGTGAAACTGCCGATGTAGGGGATATTGTGCGTACCATTGACGTGGGGTATACCGCTTTTGCCCGAATGCCGCGCGCCAATGTCATCAGCAATGCCATTCAGGCTGGTGATGTAGTAGTGGGCCTATCTTCTGCGGGACAAACGAGTTATGAAACGGAATACAACGGGGGCATGGGCAGCAATGGCCTAACCTCGGCCCGGCACGATGTGCTGGACAAAGCTTACGCCACTCGCTATCCCGAAACCTACGACCCCGCAACGCCCCTCGATCTGGTGTATTCCGGCAGTCGTAAACTGACCGAAACCCTCCACATCAATGGACAGGATATCCCCATTGGTAAGCTGATTTTGTCGCCTACCCGTACCTTTTTGCCTTTCATCAAACCCCTCTTGGAGCAACTCCGCCCACACATTCACGGCATGATTCATTGTACCGGTGGGGGTCAAACCAAGGTGTTGAAGTTCCTGGACAACAAGAAGGTCATCAAAAACGATTTGCTGCCCACCCCTCCCCTGTTCAGTTTGATTCAGGCCGAATCCGGCGCGAGCTGGAAGGAAATGTTCCAAGTTTTTAACATGGGACAAAGATTGGAAGTCTACCTCCCCGCAGCCTATGCCCAGCAAGTCATTGATCTGGCGCAATCCTTTAACATTGACGCAAAAGTAGTTGGACACGTCGAAGACCATCCATTCAATCAGGTGACCATCCAGAGCCAATATGGAAACTTCGAATACCAATAAGCCGCCCCGGGCGCCGGGTCGCCGCCAGAAAGCAGCGGCCATCCTGCAAATTTTGGAGGATTTATACCCGGAGACCCCCATTCCGCTGACCCATCAGGACCCTTATACCTTGTTGATCGCGGTCTTGCTTTCGGCACAATGTACCGACGAGCGGGTGAACAAGGTTACGCCCCACCTTTTTGCCCTGGCCGATAACCCCGCCGGAATGTATGCCCAAAGTGTAGCCACAATTGAGGACATCATTCGACCCTGCGGCCTGGCGCCGCGCAAAGCCCAGGCCATTTGGGAACTCTCCGGAATTTTGCTCGAAAAACACGGGGGTGAAGTCCCTCAATCATTTTCCGATCTGGAAGCACTACCTGGAGTAGGCCACAAAACAGCATCCGTGGTGATGAGCCAGGCTTTCGGGGTGCCTGCGTTCCCGGTGGATACCCACATTCATCGTTTGGCCGAGCGTTGGGGCCTCAGCGACGGTAAAAATGTGGAAAAAACGGAGAAGGACCTGAAGGCACTTTTCCCCAAAGACAAATGGAACAAACTGCACCTACAGATCATTTTTTTTGGCCGGCAATATTGTCCGGCACGGGGGCACCAACGGGAAGCATGCCCCATTTGTAAATTGTACG
>ENA-UOWO01002949-UOWO01002949.1-activated-sludge-metagenome-genome-assembly--contig:-NODE-2949-length-20375-cov-20.752313_pt1 | contig 20375 bp, 14 predicted proteins | sample MGYA00238148_ERZ761564 | MGnify/ENA primary metagenome ERZ761564 (study PRJEB28885, sample SAMN05720194) | activated sludge metagenome | isolation source: Anaerobic digester | place: USA... | reverse complement strand
CCGTAGTTGCTATACGGATCGAGGAGCGCGAGCGCCACGCCGCTCCAGCCCGCGAGCACGGCGAGCAGCGTCGCCCCGAGCAGACCGTAGCGCAGCCACGACAGCGGCTTCGCATGGCGCAAAAAACGTTTTTTCGGGCCAACCAGCCGCGCGAGACGCGACACGATGTCTTGGAAAATGCCGAGTGGGCAGATCGCCGAGCAATAGACGCGGCCCAGCGCCAGCGTGAGCGCGAGGATCGCGAGCAACGCGACCACCGACAACGTCAGCCCGGCGGCGGCGCCAAGCGCGGCGGGCACGAGCTGCACGGAGGCGAGCGCGTGGCCGAGCCGGTGCGGCACCAGCCCGCGAAAATCGAGGAGCGCGGCGGACAGGCCGGCCAGCATCGCCAGCGCGACGAGCACGCGCGCGCGTTTCCACCAGGGACTGTGCACGGCGTCAGGCGAGTTTGATGCGGCGCACGTCGACGCGTTTCAGATCCATCACGCCGAGACCCATCTCGTCGCCCAAGCGCACGTGGCCGATGACACCCGGCTCGGGGTGGCCGAGGAGCTTGGTCGCCGCGGAATCGAGCGCGACGATGTCGGCCGAGGCGAGGAGCGTGCGCATCTCGATGCAGTCGTCGGCGGATTTGCCGCGCGGGCCGTTGCGCACCATCGGGTGGTAGGCGTCGAGCACGTTGAGCGTGGGTTTACGCAGGGTGAGAAAATCGGTGATCGTCTGGTGGAGATCGTTGCTGTGGTAGAAACCGCGGTCCCAGACGACGCCCATGAGGTTTTTCATCGCCGCGCTCATCGTGGCGCCGCCGTGGTGTTTGAGCACGGGCACGTTGATGAAGACGTCGCTGTCCAGCACGAGGCCGTGGACTTTGGCGGACTTAAGCTGGCGACCGCCGGGGATCTGCACCTCGCGGTAGAGGCTCTCATCCTTGCCGTTGACCATCGTGGCACCGGCCTCGCGGGCCGCTGCGCCGATGCCGCTCGTGGCGTAGCATTTCTGCCACTGGTCGCAGGTGTTGTCGAAGACGCTCACCGAGGCGGCACCCGCCTCGAAGCACATCTCGACGAGGCGCTTCACGATGGAGGGATGCGTGTTGGCGGCGCGCTCCGGCGGGACGTCCCAGCCGATGTTGGGCTTCACGACGACGGACTGGCCCTTTTTGACAAAGGCGCCCATGCCGCCGAGCTCGGCGATGGCCTTGTCGAGCATAGCCACGCGGTCGCCGTCACGAACTGCCACGAGTACGGGGCGCGGGCCGGCACCGGGGGCCGCGGACTGGGCATCGGCGGCAAATAATCCGCCCATATCGGTAAGGGAAAAAGCCGCGCCCAAGGTCAGGCCGGTACGAAGAAATTCACGACGAGTATTCATGGGGAATAATGAAGGATGCAGGTTTGCCGGGGGGAGGCCCTGCGAGAGGCGGCGAGCGTGAGCATTGCACCAGCCAGACGGGCGATGCAGCAAAAAGTTTCAGGAAAGGCGCAGATCACTCGCAGCCTCGCGACTGCCTGCGCTCCAGCTCCTCGATCAAGGCCGCGGTTTCCTGGGCAAGCTCGGTGAGCTCAACACGCACGCCGATCTGCCAGACAGCGTCGGCAAGCTTCTGCCGGGAACAGTCTTCAGCCGCGCACAAGGCGTCTTCCAGAAATTCAAACGCCTGCCGCACCCAGTGCAGGGCCGCCGCGCACTCCTCGGGGCGGATGATGCCCGGATGGCCGTTGAGCCCGCCGGCCAGTTTGATCGCCGCCTTCATCGTCGACGCCACCTGATCGGCCATCGGATGCTCGGGACTGAGCTCATCGGTGAGCCAGCCGCGCGAGCTCGGCTCTTCCAAAAGGCGCAGCGCCAGCGCATGCGCGCGCGCGACAAGAGGGTGATCGGGATTCTGGGGCTGGGTAACTGGAAGCGGAAGCGGCGCGGGCGGACGGCTCAGGCGCTCGCGCCGGCGCAGGGCGATCTCCTCCTCGACGATGCGCTCGAAGTCGGCCTGGGGGCCTTCGCGCGACAAACGTTCGTGGATGCGATCGATCAATCGGGGCGGGCCGCCGGGCGGCTTGCGTGTGAGCGCGAGCCAGATCGACTCGGACGACTCGACGGCGCGCAACTGGGCCGCCTTGACCGCACGCTGTTGGGCCGCCGACTCGGCCTCGGTCATCGTCCACGCCGCATCGGAAAGCATGCCGAGCTGGTAATCGGTGGAGGCGAGCACCACGCGCCCGTTGCGCGGGCAAAACCACTCGATGAAAACGCCATTGCGCCAATGCCAGCGCAGGACCGGCGCACCGACGCCGGGGCGCGCCTCGCGGGGCGGCACCTCGGGCACCTTCACCTTGCGCGAGGCGGTGCACTCGCCGAGCACGCCCGTGAGACTGGGGCCGAGCATTTCGAGCTGGCCGGGGCGCGGGTGCAGGTTGACGAATTGCCAGCAGCGACCGGCCAGATCGCGGCCCGCGTTGCCCGTTAAATCCAAAAGCAATGGCTCGGGGTGGCTGGTCAGCCAGAGCCGGCCGGTGACCTTGCCACGCACCCGATTATCGATTTCGCCACGGAGCACGAACTCGCCGATGTGCCATGCCATGCAACGAAGTTGCAGCGAAGCGCGACGCTTGGCGAGCGTTGATTAACAAATCCTTGCGAGCAACTACCGCGAGATGTCGTGCTGCGTGAGCACGCGGATGCTGCGGTGGTTGAGCGCCTGCGCGGCCACCTCGGGGTCCTCGACATTGAGCGCAAAAGCCGCTTTGCCCTGCGGCCGCTTAATGAAGCTGTAGATGTAGTGGATATTCACCTCGGCTTCGAGGAGCGCCGCGAGCACGCCGGCAATCTCGGACTCGTCGTTGATCTCAACGGCGAGCACATCGGCCTCCTTCCACGGAAAGCCCGCGTCGTGCATGAGCTGGCGCGCCTTTTCCGGATCATCGACCACCATGCGCACGATGGCGCTGTCGGTCGTGTCGAGCACGGTGATCGCCATGACATGGACGTTATGGCTCTGCAAAAGCGCGATCAGATCGTTGAGCCGGCCCACCTGGTTGTAGACAAACACGGAGAACTGCTGCACCGGATCAGTGGCGATGGACGTCTCGGAAAAGGACATGGGGAACGAGGAGACCCTGCGCCGGCCAGGGGCATCCGTCAACGGCGCTCTCACCCCAGCCATCAGGGCGGCCCGTGCCACAGCCGCACTTTTCTTGCAACGGAGGCCCGCCGCGCCATCTTGGGAGTGCATGAAAACCAGTCTGCCTCTTTGCCTCGCGCTCGTCGGAGCCGCCACCCTGCTCTGCACCGGCTGCACCTCGCAGAACGCCGATAGCCGCCTGACCAATCGCCGCCAGCCCGGCCCCGCCGTGGGCAACGCCGTCGGCACCGTCGTCGGCGCAGTCGGCTCCAACGCCGTCGGCGCCGTCGTCGGTGTGGGCGAAGGCGCCGCCGCCGCCACCAAGGCCACCTTTGACAACGAGCGCCGTGTCGTGCGCACCTGGCGCACCGAGACCACTCCCGACGGCCGCACCATCAAGGTCCCCGTCGAGGTCGAAGTCGACGAATACGGCCGCCCGATCAGTCAGCCCAAGACGCCCTGAGCGTCGGGCCCGCGCCCGGTCCGCCGGGCGTCGTTTAGAGAAGACGATCCTGGCTCGGCGGCAACTGCGCCGCGAGCGGGATCGCCGGGTGCTCCGCCACCCGCCGGAGCGCGTTTTGCAACATCGTCTTCCCCGGCTCCATCCGGTGCCAGGGCGAGGCGCCCGACGGATGCGGCAGCGGGATGCAATCCAGCGCATGTCCGGCATATTCGATGGAGAACTGCTGGCCGATCGTCTCCGCCAGCGGACGCTCGCCCACGAACTGCGTGATCGCGAGCTTGCCGACAGGCAGCACCAAGCGTGGGCGCAGCAACGCGACCTCGCGGCGCAGCCACTCCGCGCAGGCCTCGATCTCATCGGGCGCGGGCACACGATCACCACCCTCCGGCTTTTTCCCAGGGAAACAGCGGCACACCGCGGCAAAATAAAACCGGTCGCGCACCTCGTCCTCCGACCAGCCAAGCGCCTGGTTGAACCACTTGAAAAGTGTCTTCCCTGCGGTCCAGGCGAAAGGTCGACCGAGCTTCGGCTCCTTATCGCCGGGAGCCTGGCCGACGAGCAGAACGGGACTCGGCACCGCACGCCCCACCACCACGGGTTTGAACATGCGCGGGCAACGTTCGCAGCGGCGCAAGGCGCGGAGGTATTCTTCGACTTCAGCGGCGGAAGGCATGGCGAAACGACGCCGCCGGCCCCCGGATGGGGCAACAAAAAAGGCGAGGCCCGAAAGCCTCGCCCAAATTTGCGATGTAGGTTCGCTTAGAAGCGGCGCTCACGGCGCTCGCCACCGAAGCCACCACGGCGCTCGCCGCCGCCGAAGCCACGACGCTCACCACCGAAACCACCGCGGCGCTCGCCACCACCGAAGCCACCACCAGCGGGGCGGTCTTCCTTCGGGCGGGCTTCATTCACGGTGATCTGACGGCCACCGAGGTCCACACCATTGGACTTTTCAGCAGCAACCTTGGCCTCTTCGGCCGTGCCCATCGTGACGAAGGCGAAACCGCGCGGGCGGCCCGACATGCGATCGAGGGCGATGTATACGTCGGTCACGGCGCCGAACTGTTCAAAATGAGCGCGGAGCTCATCAGCCGTGGTCTTGAACGACAGATTGCCGACGTAGAGTTTGGAACTTTGCATTTGATGATCTCGTAGATTCCCCGTTTCGCTGCCAGTCCGTTCCCGACCATCGGGTTTCGAGATCATCACCAAGCACCGTTGCCCATCTGACGACTCACCAGAAGCTGTCATCTAACACGTAGTCTCTAACGAACTGCCGCGAACCACACAGTTCGCCCGGACAAAGGCAAGGGAAAAGACGCCACCCGTATTTCTACCGGGCCACGCTGACGGCACTTACGATTATCAGGTCCGTCCTTCCGGGCCAGCGCCTTACGGGCCAAATAATTCATCGAGCTGCCGCCTGTCACGCTTCGTAGGCCGGCCGCTGCCCTTTTCACGGACGAGAAACTGCTCCACCCGGTGCGCCCGCGCCTTCTCCCATTCCTCGGGCGGCGTGCGCTCCACGCAAAACTGTGGCACCAACGATGCTCCCACCCGGCTCCGGGGCACGCCGAGCACCTCCAACGTGCGCAACACGAGCCCGTGGCGGAGCGTGAAAACCTCGCCAGCCCGCACCGTCCGAGCCGGTTTCACCGGCTGCCCCTGGCAGCACACGCTCCCGGCCTGGCAAGCAGAGGCGGCGAGCCCGCGCGTCTTGAAAATGCGCACCGCCCAGAGCCATTTATCGATCCGGGCGGCACCACTGTTGGCCTGATCATCCACGCCCCGCAGAGTGAGGCCCTCCCGCGCGGCACGCAAGCCGCGGCACGGCCTCACTTCCGCGGCGCTTTGAACTCACTGCGCAACCAGTCGCGCAACAAATCCTTTTCGATCCGCAGCGGATCGTTGCGGTCCATCGTCATCCGCGAGGTAAACATCAGATCGCGCAGCTGGGCCGTGCCCTCACGCAGGACCGCCCCGCTCGCATCGGTGAGTTTGTAGGAAAGATCAATGCGCGGCGGATAGATGTCCTTCACCACACGAATATCCGACCACTGCGGACCGCGCCACGGCTCAAAGTCGCCCGCCATATCGATCTCGGTAAACGTGATCGTGAGTTTCTGGTCTGGAGCCACCAGACGCTGCGCCTGCTCTTCCACGTACGACTGGATCTGCCCGAGCAGGTGGTCGCGGTCCTTGTCCGACTGCATCGAGCTTTCGCGCACATCTTTAAATTTCTCCGGATGATCAAACGCGACCTCGACACGCGATGCCGCATCCGCAGCCCACGCCGAACTGCAGAACAGAACAACCGCCGGCAGATAGCGGGAAAGAGTGAATTTCACGGAGTTCGTCATGATGGAAATAAAGACGAACAAAAGCGGGCGATTGTTCCCAGCACGATTGTCCATCCACGCTGAAGAATGTCACCGCGCCTTGAGCTTACAAGCTCGCCTCGTGCGGCCGCGCCTACAAGATGTTGCCAATATATGGCTTCAGCGGCGACTCTCCCCTTATTCAACTGGCTGACCGAGCGCGGCAGCGGCGTCCTCCTCCACCCCACTTGCCTGCCGGGCGATCAAGGCATCGGCACTTTTGAACCGGGCCCGATCGAGCGTTTCCTCGATTTTCTGGAGGCCAGCGGCAACCGCTACTGGCAGGTTTGCCCGCTCGGGCCCACCGGCTACGGCGACTCCCCCTACCAGTGCTTCTCCGCCTTTGCGGGCAACCCGTACCTGATCGACGTCTTTGCGCTCGTCCGGCTCGGGCTCCTCGCCCCGGAGGACATCGAGCCGCTGCAATCGATGGACCACCACCGCGTCGATTTCGGCCAGCTCTGGCAGTGCAAATGGCTGCTGCTTTTCAAGGCCCACGCCCGGTATGTCGCGCTCGGCCGACCGGAGCTGCCCTACGGAGATTTCTCCGAGTTTCGCAAAGCCAACGCCGAGTGGCTGGAGCCCTACGCGCTGTTCCGCGCCTGCAAGGACCACTTCCACGGGAAGCCGTGGTGGGAATGGCCGGCCGAGGTGCGCACGCATGCCGCCGCGAGCAAGACCAAGCTCCCCACGCAACTCGCCGTCTCGGTCGAAGCCCACGTCTTCAACCAGTACCTCTTCTTCGGCCAATGGTCACTCGTGCGCGCCGCCGCCCGGCAGCGCGGCATCCAGATCATCGGCGACCTGCCGATCTTCGTCGCCCGCGACAGCGCCGACGCCTGGGCCTCGCCCGAGCTCTTCGAGATCGACACCGCCACCGGTCTGCCCATCGCCGTCGCCGGCGTGCCGCCCGACTATTTCGCCGCGACCGGGCAACTCTGGGGGAACCCGCTCTACCAATGGAGCGCGCATGCGAAAACCGGCTACGCGTGGTGGCTCGCCCGCCTCCGTGCCAGCTTCGCACAGGCTGACATCCTCCGCATCGACCACTTCCGAGCCTTCCACGATTACTGGCGCATCCCGTTCCCCGCCGCCACCGCACAGATCGGCGAATGGCGCCCCGGCCCCGGATTGGATTTCTTCCGCGCCGTCCACGCTGCGTTTCCCGACGCCAAGATCATCGCCGAGGATCTCGGCGACATCAGCGAAGGCGTGCGCGAACTGCGCGCGCAGGCCGGCCTGCCCGGCATGGCCATCCTGCAATTCGCCTTCGGCAGCCAGAACAGCAACCCCTACCTGCCGCACAATCACTCCGCCAACTCCGTCGTCTATCCCGGCACGCACGACAACGACACGTCGAACAGCTGGTACGCGACCGCCGACGCCAAGACGCAGGACCACCTGCGCCGCTACCTGCGCGTGCCCGGCACGGAAGTCTGCTGGGATTTCATCCGCGCCTCGTACGCCTCCGTCGCGCGCCTCTCGGTCGTCCCGCTCCAGGATATCCTGGGGCTGGGCAGCGAAGCGCGCCTCAACACTCCCGGGCGTGCCGAGGGCAACTGGCAGTGGCGCTACCGCGCGCGCGACCTCGAATGTCTCTGCGGCGACACCACGCGCTACCTGCGCGAGCTGGGCGCGCTCTACGGACGCCTCCCGGAACCGGCACCCGAAGCGGAAACACCGGCGGCCGAGACCGCCGGCTGAGCGTCACTCGACGACCTTGAACCAGCCGTCGAGCGGCAGGCGGGTCGTCTGAAACTCGTTGACGTGGCTGCCCGCCTTCGGGCGGCCAAACGGCAACCCGGCGATGAAGAGCGTGTCCTCTGTGCCGGGGATGTGCTTCTTGAGCAGATCGGCGTACATGATGACGCTGTACTGCGGGCACGAACCGTAGCCGAGCGAGGTGAGCCCCAGCATCAGATTATCCAGCACGAAACCGCAGTCGAAGAAGGTGCCGTGGGCGTAAGCCGAGGCCTGCGTGCCGATGAAGAAGACCTGCTGCGCGCCGAAGAAACGGAAGTTCTCCCGGTCGTGCGCGAGGCGTTTTTCCTTATCGTCGCGGCCGATACCCTTGTGTTTGAAGAAGCCGATGCCGCACTCCTTCGCGCGGCCGGACCACGCCTCGGGCAACGGATTTGGCGAATAGACGTAGGGCGAGCGCGGCGGCTCGCCGGCATCGAACGCCGCCAGATAATCCGCACGGAGCGCATCGAGCGCGGCGCCCTGCACGAGGTAGAGGCGCCACGGCTGCGTGTTTTTCGAGCTGGGCGCGTGGCCGGCGGCCTCGACCAGCTGCCGGATCGTCTCGGCAGGCACGAGTTCGGGCTCGAACTCGCGGATGGAGCGGCGGGCGTGCATGGCTTCGAGGGCGTTCATCGGCGGAGGCGTTGAGGGTTGAAACGAGATCGCGGCTCACTGGCCGCAGCAGTTCTTGTACTTCTTTCCGCTGCCACAGGGGCAGAGGTCGTTGCGGCCGACCTTCGGCTGGTCGCGGCGGATGGGCACGGCGGGCTCCGCTGGCACTTCCGCGGACTCCGAATCCGGCTTGGCTTCCAGCGCGGGCGCGGCGGATTCCGTCTCAGGGCCCTGCATGCTGACGCCCTTGGCGAGGATGCTGAGCATGTCCTGAAAGGCGTCGATGCGGGTCGCGTTGCGGAAGAGGCCCGTGCAGATCTGGAGGCGCACGTTGCCCATCATCTCCTCGAAATACTTGTAGGCTTCGCCCTTGTACTCGACGAGCGGGTCCTTCTGTCCGTAGGAGCGCAGGCCGATCGCGCGGCGCAGCTCCTCCATGTCGGTGAGATGCTCCTGCCAGTGGTGGTCGATGGCGTTGATGACGACGTAGCGTTCGAGGGCGCCGAGCGCCTCCGGCACCTCCACGGATTCCTTCACGCGGTAGGCGTCCTGCACGCGTTGGAGCACCTGCTTGGCGACGACCTCGGGGTCGCCGTCGAGGGGGATATCCGCAACGCGAATGCTGATGGGGAACGCTTGGTTTACCCAGCCAACAAAGCTCTCGATGGCAGCCTGCGACGCGCCGTGTTTCTCACCTAGGCCGGCGTTGACCAAGCGGGTGGCGAGCTCTTCCTCGACCATTTCGAAGATGATGTCCTTCGGGCGGTCGGCGTGGATGGAGCCGTTGCGGATGCCGTACACCACCTCGCGCTGCTGGTTGAGCACGTCGTCGTACTGGAGCAGGCGTTTGCGGATGGAGAAATTCTGCTGCTCGACTTTCTTCTGAGCGCTTTCGATGGAGCGGTTGAGCCAGGGGTGCTCGAGCTCCTCGCCCTCCTTCATGGAGCCCTCCATGAGCGTTGAGGCGAGGTTGCCCTGGAGGAAGAGGCGCATGAGCTGGTCTTCCAGCGAGAGGAAGAACTTGCTCAGGCCGGGATCGCCTTGGCGGGCGCAGCGGCCGCGCAACTGGCGGTCGACGCGGCGCGACTCGTGGCGCTCGGTGCCGATGACGTAGAGGCCGCCGACCTCGTCGATGCCGGGGCCGAGTTTGATGTCGGTGCCGCGGCCGGCCATGTTGGTGGCGATGGTGACGGAGCCGCGTTGTCCGGCGCGGGAGACGATCTCGGCCTCCTGCTCGTGGAACTTGGCGTTGAGCACGGCGTGCACGATGCGCTCGCGCTTGAGCAAGCGGCTGAGGATCTCGGAGGACTCGACGGAGACGGTGCCGACGAGCACGGGCTGGCCGCGGCCGTTGGCCACCTTGATCTCCTTGATGACGGCCTCGTACTTGTCGCGGCGGGTCTTGAAGATGGAGTCGTTGCGGTCGATGCGGACGCAGGGCTTGTTCGTCGGGATGACGACGACGGCCAGCTTGTAGATCTCGAAAAACTCGGTGGCTTCGGTCTCGGCTGTGCCGGTCATGCCCGCGAGTTTTTCGTACATGCGGAAGTAGTTTTGGATCGTGATCGTGGCGTAGGTCCGCGTCTCGCGCTCGATGGTGACGTTTTCCTTGGCTTCGACGGCTTGGTGGAGCCCGTCGGACCAGCGGCGGCCCGGCATCACACGGCCGGTGTTTTCGTCGACGATCATGACCTTGCCTTCCTGGACGACGTACTCGATGTCGCGTTCGTACAGGGCGTAGGCGCGCAGGAGTTGGGAGATGGCGTGGATCTCCTCGGAGACGACCGCGTAGTTGTTTTGCGATTCGAGCTTCCTGGCCTCGCGCTGCTCGGGCGTGAGGGAGGTGTCTTTATCGAGGTCGGAAAATTCGGTCGCGAGGTCGGGCAGGACGAAGGCGTCGGGATTGTCCGGGCGGAGCCGGGTGCGGCCGATTTCGCTCAAGTCGGCCTGGTGCTGGCGCTCGTCGATAACGAAAAGGAGGTCTTCCTTGATTTTGTAGAGCTCGTCCTTGTTGAGGTCGGAGTTCATCTCCGTCTCGACCTTGTCGAGGAGCTTGCGCCACTCGGGGTTTTCCATGAGGCGCAAGAGCAGCTTGTTCTTCGGATGCCCCATTTTGACCTGGAGGAGCTTGAGGGCACCGCGGCGTTTCTCTTCAGAGGAGTCGCCTGCCTTTTCGAGGATGTCTTTGGCCTCGGAGGCGAAGCGGTTGACAAGGCGCATCTGGTCGTTGACGAGGCCTTCGATGGCGGGCTTGAGGCGGGTGAAGGGTTGCTCACGCTCGATGGGGGCCGGCCCGGAGATGATCAACGGCGTGCGTGCCTCGTCGACGAGGATGGAGTCGACTTCGTCGACGATGCAGTACCAGTGGTCACGCTGGACCTGGTCTTCCTTGCGCGTGGCCATGCCGTTGTCGCGCAGGTAATCGAAACCAAACTCAGAGGCCGTGCCGTACGTGATGTCACGGCTGTACATCTCGCGGCGGATGTCGTTTGGCATCTGCTGCTGGATACAGCCGACACTGAGGCCGAGGAATTGATAGAGGTGGCCCATCCATTCGGCGTCGCGGCGCGCGAGGTAGTCGTTGGCGGTGACGAGCTGGGCGTTGCGGCCGACGAGGGCGTTGAGATAAAGCGGGAGCGTGGCGACGAGGGTCTTGCCTTCGCCGGTGGCCATCTCGGCGATCTTGCCCTGGTGCAGGGCGATGCCACCGATGAGCTGCACGTCGTAGTGGACCATGTTCCACGAGAGCTCATGGTCACAGACTATCACTGTGCGGCCACACAGGCGGCGGGCACCGTTTTTGACGACGGCAAAGGCCTCGGGCAAAATCTGGTCAAGGGTCTCCCCGGATTTCAGGCGGGCGCGGAACTCGTCCGTCTTGGCGCGGAGCTGGTCATCCGAGAGCAACTGGTATTGCTGTTCGAGCTCGTTGATGCGGGCGACGATGGGCCGGCAAGATTCGAGGAACTTACGATAATGGCGGCCGGAAAATTTCTTGAACAACCAGGAGAGCATGAAGGCGCGAGACCATAGGATGCAGGCCGGCCTTGGCAAACGACAAATGGAGCGGCGCCCACCGCGCAGCCGAGTTTTTCAGAGGGGCGCGCCCCACCGGCTCCAGACGTTTCGATCCAATGCATCCGCGCGGGACATCGCGTGCGACCGCGCAGCCGGACTGGGGCATCATAGGCGCCAGGGAATCATGAGCACAGGGCATGCACATCAGATACTGTCGTCGGCTAAGGTACGCCCCTCGCCCCATGCCAGCAAAAGCCAAGCAGAGCCATCAAAGCGCCGGGGCCCTCGTCCCCCACCGCGGGACAGCCAGACCGGGGCGCAGCGATGACCAGCAAAGCCGCGTTGCACGTGCGCTGTCATCCTCGACGAATCGACAAAAAAGCCCGAGGCGGTGAAGCCTCGGGCTTTGAGTATTTGGCCACCGGCAAAAGGCGCCGGGGCCGGATCAAACGTGGTTCCGATTAGAACTTGAACGTGTTGGTGATCTCCCAGGTCTGGCCGGGGGCGATACGCCAAGCAGCAACCGTGTACTTGCTCGGATCGGTCGTCGGCTGAACGGTCAGCGGGATCAGATCCTTGCTCTTACCCAGATTGCGGATGTTGAACTGGATGCGCCAGTCGATCTTGTCGTTCAGCTTCTTTTCGTAGCCGATCCAGAAGTCGACGCCATCTTCGCTCGGGCCCATGATCGGGTTGGCGATGTCGTAGTTGTATACACCAGCCGTGCTCGTCGTCGCAACAGGGTAGCCAATGGCCACCTTGTCCTGCCAGCGATAGCCACCACCCACACTGAAGCCCTTGAAGCGGCCGTCAGAGAAGGTGTAGTTCGTGACGAGGTTGAAGCGCCACTTGCGCAACTCGGGCGAGAACGTGCCTTCCTGTAGCTTCATCAATACATACTGGTTGTAGAACTGGCTATTGAACTGATTCACCACCTTATTGTTCAAGTTGCCACCACCCCAGAGGCGGATCTGGCCCGCATCAGTGTTGTTGAACGCGTTATTCAAGATCTCAACCACCTCGTTAAGAGCGGTGCCACCTACATTGTTGCGCATCGCCTGCGTCTTAGATGCATTGAACGACACACGCCAGTTCTTGGTCGGGTTAGCGGTGAGTTCGAACTCATAGCCCTTGGACACCTGGTCCTCGGTCATCGCGAAGTTCGGCAGACCACCCGCCTTGTTCATCGCACTGACTCCGGTGAAGTCATTATATTTGAATGCCTTCAAAACCTGTTGAATCTTCGGGTTCGAGGTCAGCTTACGCCAATCGGCCACCGCGCTGTCGCGGAGCGCCTCGGCTTCTGCCGGAGTCATGCTGCCTTCAGCCGTGTACGTCCAATTCCAAGAGCGTTGATCGACGCTCGTCGCATCACCTGCGGTACCAAGGCGATAGTCGTACACATCCGCCCAGGTTTCACCCCAAGCGAAAATGGTGGCGTCGCCGTTGTTGCCAACGAGCCAGGGATTCAGACCGGCCGTGCTCGAAGCATCCTTCACGGTGCTCTCGTATTTGTTAATACGCAGCGAGAAGCGATCATCCTTGGTGGAGATCATGATACCACGGTCCGTGGTCTCGCCACTGGCCGCCGGGATCTCATTGCCGTACATGTCGAATCGCGTACCCACTACTTGGAAGTTCTCAGACTTATTATAGTAGAGGCTGACATTGAGCGGAATGCTATCGCCCCACTTACCGAGAAGCTTGTTGAGGTGACCCACCACGCTCCAGCTCGGGGAGTTCTTCGACATCTTCGAAGCCTCGCGGCCATCAAAGCTGTAAATGCGATTCCCATTAGAATCGAGCGCGTTAAAGTCCACTCGACCATCGACAAAAGTCGCCGCACCAGCGCTCCAAGACTTTACGCGGTCATGGCGAATGCCATACATGCCGACGATCGCGCCGTCCCAGAAGTAGGACTGCAACACGGCGGCCTGGGAAGAGGACTTCTTCTTGAGCAGCGTGGCGTCGTAGGTGAGCTTGTCTTGGACATCGAAGCCATCTTCGGCGTCAAGCACTTCGACATTCTTCGTCGTCCAACCCACGTAGTTAGCGGGGTTTTGCGACTGCGTGGAAATCGCACCGGTGCGCGAGTTGATCCAGCGGTCGTCCAGAGCGACGTTGGTGTTGGTCCAGGTCGCGTCGAAGTAGGAATACGGGACCGAGGTCGGGATATCGAGGGCATCGCCTGCACCATGGATCGCGAGATCATCCGTCAAGGACTTCCCGACAAGGGAGTCGCTCAAGTAGACAACCGGATGCACGATACGACGATTTCCCTTCATCGGGCTATCATCGGGGGTCGGGTCGGTCAGGATGGCCATGTCCGAGCCGGTACCCCAGCGCATGAAGTTGCGCGTGTCCGTCTCCACCATGTCTTCGCTGACCAATCCGCTCAGTACGTGGCGACCGAGCAACTTCGGGAACCAGCCCTTGCGGCCCTTGGCGAAGTTGTAGTCGAGGTAAACGCTGGCGCGGGACGCCTCGCGGTTCGACTCGATGTCGTTGTTGGCATAGATACCCGAGTCAGCGAAATAGGCGCGGCCAAAGTTGGCATTGCGCGACCCATCGACGTTGAACTCATTGATATCGACTGCAACACCAGCACGCTGATCGGAAACCATCGAGAACTGACCACGACGGTAGACCGAGCGGTCGTGAGCCAGCTCAAAGCCGAACAGATTGTTGAAGAAGTGCTGACTGAGGGTAGCGCTGAAGTTGTGGAAGTTCTGCCACTCCTTCTTTGTGTCGCCGTCTAGGAGGTTGTTGTAGAAGTCGAAGATCGACGCATCCGTTAAGGTAGAGCTCTTGTAGAGCTCCTTGAAGGCGACGCCGGCATTCGACGCATAAGTACCATAAGGGGCGATCGCCACGTATGCCGCATCCGAGAAGGCATCAAGAGAGGTCTTGGTGGTTCCATTAGAATTATAGGCGCCGATCAAATTACCGTAGCCGGTCGCGGTCATGTAGGCCGAGCCGTCGGAATTGAAAAAGGTCATCGGACCGCTCTCATAATTCGAGGCAAAGTTGCCTAGCCAAGGATTATAGTATGAGTTGGATCCGCCTGAGGCCGAAGCGGAATCGCTATACAAAGAGCCGACCGGCACGTGCGAAGCGTAAGTCTTCTGATTTGCAGCTTCCGTCGAGTAGGAATAGCCGGTAACGATGTTATTCGCATCGTAGGTATAGCGCGGCTGATTATCACGAACGGTGTTCGGATTGAACCCAGCTTGATTCATCGAGGTGAACCAAGGCGTGATCATGTCGATCGGGGTGATTACACGAGGATTGTTCGAACGGATCGAACCCGACTCGTAGTTGACCTTCAGGGAGGTCTTGTGGTCGCCCTTATTGAGGAACTTGGGCTCATAACGGGCCGTTCCGAACACACGTTTGTCGAGGCTGTAAGCCGGCTTCTGACGATACTTCTCGTCGTTGCGCAGGAGGTTCACGCGCACCCCGAGTTCGTCCTTCAGGATCTCATGATTATAATCGATCGAGAAGCGGTTGGAATCGTAGCTGCCATAGCGGGCCTCGACTTCGCCGAAGGTACGGAACTGGGCGGTCTTCGTGGTCGTATTGATGATACCCGCGGGGCTACCCATACCGAAGAGGATGGAGTTGGCGCCGCGCTGCATATCAATGCGGTCAACGTTATAAGCATCCCACGGAATATCCGTAATGAAGAAATTACGGGTATTGTCGGCGGAGGTCAGACCGCGGACACGGGTGCTGTTATTGGGGTTCGTGAAGGACCCCTCCTCCTGCTGGTTGCCCGATTGGGCATTCGTGAAGTTGCCTTGGAGGCTGGCCACTTCCGTGTTGGTCGTGTATTGCAGCAGCGACTTGCTGTCGGTCGCACCGGTGTCCCCGAGGAACTCCGAGGTGATAACCGAGATCGCGGAGCCGACATCCTTCAACTGGGTGTTGATACGGGAGCCGGCCAGCGTGGAGGTCGCAGCATAACCGACATCTTGCTCGGCACTGACTTCGAACGGATCGAGGACGATCTCGATATCCGATTCACTGACTGGAGCAGGGGCGGGAGCTTCTTCCTTGGCCGCCGGAGCAGCCTGGGCCAGAAGGCCCGTGGTCGCAGCCACGCTTGCAACGGCGAGGATACTGCGCGCATACCGGCGAGATTTGCCGGGGTTCTTCTTGGGTGACTTCATTGATTTGGGTAGTGTTTAGGTGACTGAACCGCCAGCAGCTCGAAAGCCGCCGTCAGCTCACACATCGAATGCCGCATGTACCCCTCCATCCAAAGAATGCCCAAGCAAGCCCTCCGCGCGACGGCAACCTAACCCAAGGAATTGCCAGTAAACACGGAGAGAAGTGACAGGGGGACGCATTTGAATGGGGAAGCTCAAACGGCTGTGCACCGCCCTGCCTAGACTTTAGATATAAAGTGGCGACTACTGCAGCGTTCTAACAGTTGCATTCACCCCGACAAAACCCCGCACAAATCGACCATCCGGCATGCTACCGCTCACCAACTGAACATATCACCCAATGGCTTGCGCAAAAAACAATCCACCAAATCAGCGCCCCATTCGACCCCAAGCCGCCGAGTTCCCTAGGGCAGGCGCACAATCCCGAGCCGAATGGCCCTAATCGCCGCCGCCGTTCGGTCCCGGACTTCCAGTTTGGCAAATAGCGTTTTCAGGTGGCTCTTCACGGTATCCTCCGCAATCGACAGATCCGACGCGATTTCCTTGTTGCTCCGCCCCTTGACCAACAGCTGGAGCACCTCGATCTCGCGCGACGTCAGATCCTGCCGCCGCCGCCGCTCCGCCAACCGCTCCGCGATCCCCGCCGGCAGGGCATCCTGCCCGGCATGCACCGCCCGGATCGCGCCCACGATCTCGACCTTTGACATATCTTTCAAGAGGTACGATTTCGCCCCGGACTGAATCGCCCGGTAAATGTCCTCATCGGCATCGAAGGTCGTCAGGACTATCACACGCGCATCCGGGAACTCCTGACGAATCGCCAGAATCGCCTCCACCCCGCTCAGCCCCGGCAGACGCAAATCCATCAGGGCCACGTCCGGCCGATGGCGCCGGTACAACTCAACCGCCGTCTGCCCGTCGCCGCACTCATCCACCACCTGCAGGTCGCCCTCGTCCGCCAAAAGCGCGACGAGCCCCGCGCGAAACGCAGGATGGTCGTCCACAATCAACAGGCGGATGGCTTGGGCGGGCATGGCAGAGGGAAACCTTGTGACAACTCGCCCAAACGCCGACGCGTAACGCCGCCCGACGCAAGCCGTCAATCCGGCGTCCGCACCCGCACCACGAGGCGCGTGCCCCGCCCCGGCGCACTCACCAGCTCCAGATGCGCACCCAGCTGGGCCACGCGCTCGCGGATCCCCACCAACCCGTACCGCCTGCCCGATACGGCAACACGCGCCGGCTCGAAACCCGCCCCGTCGTCGGCGACGACGAGCTCGACCTCCTTCTCCGAAAAAGTCAGCGCCACTTCGACATGCTGCGGCGCGGCATGCTTGAACGCGTTGGTGATCGCCTCCTGCCCGATCCGGAGCAGCTCGCCCTCCACGACCGGAGCCAACCGCCTTCGATCCCCCGCGACGCGGCATGCCGTCGCCACCGACGTCCCCTCGGACAACTGGCGCAACACCCCTTCGAGCGCTCCGGCCAGGTCGCAGGTTTCCAACACCTGCGAACGCATATCCCAGATCGAGGCGCGCGCCTCGGCCAGCGTCTCGCGCGTCAACCGATGCGCCGTCTCCACCTGGCGCATGATCGCCGCCCAATCGCCCGCCGCCACATTCCTGGCCAGCTCCAGCCGCATCGAGATCGCCGCCAGCCCCTGCGCCAGCGTGTCGTGGATCTCACGCGCCACGCGATTGCGCTCCGAAAGGATGGCGGCAAACTCCGCCTCCGCCCGCCCACGCCGCTCCGCCTGCTCCCGCAACCGCCGCCGCGCCAACACCAGCACGAGGCCGATCCCCAGCGCCGACACCCCCAGGGCGATCCCCAGCCCCCAAAACAACCGCTCGCGGCTCCACCACGGCGCAGGCTGGAGCACGCGCAGATCAGCCGCGCTGCGCAGCGTCAGCTCAAACGACCGCGCCTCCCACGTCCCGCTCGCCCGGCCCGGCTCATCGGCCGGCACCTGGCAAATCCCCGTCGCGCGCACCAGACTGCCTGGGAGCCAGCCCGGCGGCACCGCCTCCCCCTCGGCCAGCGGCAACGTCGCGCTCACCAGCCGGCCGCCCCAGTCGAGCACAAGCGCCAGCCCCTCGGCCACGCGCCGCCGCTCGACGAGCCGCCCCTCGATGACCACCAAATCCGAATCGTGCGCGATGGCCGCGCGGATGTCAGCGGGGGCGACCGCCTCCGGCGCCGCTCCCGAGCCCACCCGGCGAAACACCGCATCGGCCAGCCGCGGCGTGTACCCGCCCTGCACTGGAAAACCCACCACCTCGACCAGATCTCCTGCGCGCAGCGCGTCCGCCTGCGGCGACATCACGCACAGCCCGCGCGCACCGTCGCGAATCCAGAACGCGCCCCCGGCCTGTTGGTGCACCACCTGCCCGCGCACATGCACACGGTGGCCAGGACGCCCGTTCCGCTCAAATTGCAACAAGCTGCCCACCGCCCGCACCGGCAGCGCAAAGGGATCCGCCGGCGCGGCAACCTCGACCTCGGGCGGCACGCCCTCCGGCACAAACAGCAGCGCGCTGACAGACTGCCGGCTCATGTTGTGCTGGTTAAACACGAGCCCGGCGACGGCCACCTGCGCATCGACCAGCCGCTCCGGCCTCAGATCGTCGTTCACATGCACCGTGAGCAACTGGCCGCCACTCAGCAGCGTCAGCCGCCACCGGCCGGCCCACACCGTCGAGGGCTCGCACTGACGCACGATCCCGCGCACCCGCACCCACTGCGCATCGCATTGCCCCGTGAGCAACTGGTCGGACGTCACCTCTCGCGGTGCCGGGATCGCCCCCTCGCCCAGCCTCCGCCCCGCGCGCATGTACAGCGAGGGCGTGAAACCGCCGACCCCGCTGACCGCCTCCAACTCCACCCGGTCACCCCTCCGAAATGTCCCGCGCTCCCCCGCCGTCTCGTCGCGCACATAGATGGAGTCGCGGCCGTCCCACAGCACAAACGCCTTTCCGACCGGCGGCGCTTCACCGATCACCACGCCCTCCAGGCGCACCGCGAGCGACCGCGCGGCCTCGGCCTCGGACAGACTGAGCACCTCGGCGACTTTGCGCAACGGCTCCGCCCGGCCGCCATCCACAGGCACATCGGCACCGAAGCTGGAGGCCAGTCCTCCCACGGCAAAAAGGGTTATGAGCAGTCTGCGATGCATGCGTGCGCGACTTGGGGTGCACGCCCAGAAAGCCCGCGCCGGCGGAAACGGCAATGCTCATCAAATCACCCATACGGGTGATGCCCTCCGTTCGCAAAACCCGCTATACTCTGCACGGTGCCAATCCGGGCGCGCCCATCCCCATGATCTCCCAACTCAAACGCCTCACCCTTCCCCTCCTCGCACTCGCCGCCTGCACGCTCGCCGCGCACGGCACGCCGGCTCCCCGCGAGCGCCTCCCGCTCAACGACGGCTGGCGCTTCCAGAAAGACGACCCGCCGGGCAACACCACCTCGCTGCTCTACGACGTGCGCCCGGACATCTCTGGCGCCGCCGAAAACCGCGTGGCCGACGCCCAGTCGCAGGCCGCCGTGCATCTCGACACCACCGGCGCCGCCGTGCTCAAGCCCTGGATTCTGCCGACCGGCAACGCCTTCATCAAAGACCCCGCCAAGCGCCATGTCCGCCCGCCCGGCAATCCCGGCGGCGACGTCGCCTACGTGCAGGCCGGCTTCGACGACAGCGCGTGGCGCCGCGTCACTCTTCCGCACGACTGGGCTATCGAGGGACCCTTTATCGCCGAGGGCGATGTCGCCGGCATGGGCCGCCTGCCGAGCTGGGGCATCGGCTGGTACCGCAAGAAACTCTCCATCCCGGCCTCCGACGCCGGCCGCCGCATCGTCCTCGAAATCGACGGCGCCATGGCGTACGCGACGGTCTGGCTCAACGGTCAGCTCGTCGGCGGCTGGCCCTACGGCTACAGCTCGTGGCAGCTCGACCTCACGCCCTACGTCACCTTCGGCGGCACCAACCAGCTCGCCATCCGCCTCGACAATCCCCCGCGCTCCTCGCGCTGGTATCCAGGCGGCGGGCTCTACCGCAACGTCTGGCTCACCAAAACCCAGCCCGTCCACGTCGGCCAGTGGGGCACGCAGATCGTTTCCCGCGACGTCTCCGCCGAAGCGGCGACGCTCGACCTCGCGGTCACCCTCGCCAACGACTCGAAGGCCGATGCCACCGTGGACGTCGCCACACAGATCTTCGCCCTCGATGCCGCAGGCCGGAAAACCGGCGACGCCGTCGCGACCTTCGCCTCCGCGCAGACGACCGTCGCCGCCGGCGCAAATGCCCGCACCTCCGCCTCCGTCACGCTCGCCCACCCGCAGCTCTGGGGCCCGCGCCCCGCGCAGACGCCGCACCGCTACGTCGCGGTGACCACCGTCTCGCAGCAGGGAAACCCGGTGGACGTTTATGAAACGCGTTTCGGCATCCGCTCGCTGCGTTTCGATCCGGAAAACGGACTGCTCGTCAACGGCACGCGCGTGCAGATCCAGGGCGTCTGCCAGCACCACGACCTCGGCGCGCTCGGTGCGGCCTTCAACTTCCGCGCGGCACAGCGCCAGCTCGAGATGCTCCAGGAGATGGGCTGCAACGCCATCCGCATCAGCCACAATCCGCCCGCGCCCGAGCTGCTCGACCTCGCCGACGCCATGGGTTTACTCGTCATGAACGAGGCCTTCGACGGCTGGGAAATGGCCAAGACTCCCCTCGATTTCCACCTCATCTTCCCCGACTGGCACGAGCAGGACGTCCGCGCCCTCGTGCGCCGCGACCGCAACCACCCGTCGGTCATCCTCTGGAGCCTCGCCAACGAGGTCGGCGAGCAACACATCCCCGGCTCCGGCGCCGCCATCGCCCG
>ENA-UOWO01002948-UOWO01002948.1-activated-sludge-metagenome-genome-assembly--contig:-NODE-2948-length-20376-cov-5.597854_pt1 | contig 20376 bp, 18 predicted proteins | sample MGYA00238148_ERZ761564 | MGnify/ENA primary metagenome ERZ761564 (study PRJEB28885, sample SAMN05720194) | activated sludge metagenome | isolation source: Anaerobic digester | place: USA... | reverse complement strand
TTGAACTCGTATAGGTAATTGTATTGCCAGAAGCACCACCAGTTGCGGTTAATGCAAATGGCGCATCTGTAGTTAATTTAACAGGAAGTGGATTAAATGTAATCGTTTGAGTAGCTTGATTGACAACCAATGTACGAACTACATCAGTTGCTGGATTATAATCTGCATTTCCAGCTTGCGAAGCTGTAATATTAACGGTACCGCCACCTGTAATTGTAACAGTGTTTCCGCTCACAGAGGCAACAAAAGGATCATCACTTGTAAAGGTGACAGGATTACCAGATGGACCTCCTGTGGCAGATAAAGTAAATGGCGCATCACCAAAGGTGACTGGTGAAAGTGGCGCAAATGTAATTGTTTGAGAGGCAGGGTTTATAGTAAGTGTTAGGGTACCAGTTCCGGTTCCATTTCCATTACTTGCTTCAATTGGAATTACTAAACTTGCATTGGCATTTGTAGGAATACCACTGATTTCGCCAGTTGTTGTATTAATAGATAAATTTGTTGGAAGACCTGTTGCATTATAACTTGTAGGCGCACTATTGGCAGTAATAAAATATGAGAATGGGGTTCCAACTGTTGCTGTAGCGGAATTACTTGTTACTGAAGGTGCTGCAGTTGGATTGATTGCAACAATGGTTAAATTATCAATTGAGATTTTAGGACGGCTTCCTGTTGAGCCTCCAGATCCATTGTGAAAGTAAAATCTTAATCGAGCTGTAGCTGAATTATTGAAAATAGAAGGTAAAGCAAGATTTGAAATTGAAGCACTTCCTGCCACATTATTGGTTGCAAGATAAGGTAAATTAGTTCCAGTAATTTCTGTCCAAGTTGTATTATCAATGGTTGCATATACACGCAAACTAGCACTTCGGTTACCTGTTGTATTAAAGACTGTAGCGGCATCAAAGCTGATGGTACCAGCATTGACACCTGTAAAATCCATAAAAAAATCAATAGCTGCACTCGATGTATTGTCAGTTGCACCTGTAGATAATAATTGAATATTACCCGTTCCTCGTTGTACACCACCACTTGAACCGGTAACGAAATTTGCGGTTGATGTGGTAATTCGGGTTGCACTTGGGATAATTCCTGCAGCGTTAACAATCACAGAAGCAAAGCGATTTGCCCCTACGCCAGCCGCAAATCCATTTGTCCAAGAGGAAATACTATCAAAGTTTTCTGTATAAGTCAAACTGGGTTGCGAGCCCATTGGAACAGGTGTTTGAGCCCATGATTGAAAAGAAGCTAATAATAACAAAAGCATAAATGCCTTTCGAAATGTGGTCTGCGGTTGTCTCCTCGAATTGGGAATATTCCGCTGATTGAGGAAAATTTGATGTAATTGATTTTTCATTGTTTTAAAATTTTTGTGTTAAGTTCAGATGAATATTGTGTGATAAAATTGTTTTGTCTTTGAAAAGTTGGTAAAACTACATGAGAAAGTAAAGGATAAAAAAATATCTCTGGCTATTAACATTTCATCAATGGATTTGGTTAAATCATAAATATATTTTGTTAATATGTTTTAATATTTTTAAGAGAGAATCATTTATATCATTTAAGCATAACAAACCTAATGATGGCGTGTTTTGGCAACAAGTTATTTTTCATAACTAAGGAAATTAGTTTATAATTAGGGAAATATTCGTTTAGAACTAGAATAAATGATTCATAAATATTTCTTTCATCAGCTACAAATCACTCTTCTGTTGCAAATTTATAGAGACAAATGTTCATAAAGTAGTGACAAAATATTAGTAATACTAAAATAATACAGTTCATATTTCTAGGGCAGGATCCAATTACAACATATGCATTTCAACAATAAATATAGAATCTTAATATTTAGCATGAATATCTTGAATACGACTCGAAACTTTCTCATCAGATATAAACTGACTATACCAATATCCAGACTCTTTAATCGTTCTTTTCTGGGTTTTAAAATCAACATGTACCAATCCAAAACGCGGAAAATATCCTTCTGCCCATTCAAAATTATCAAGAAAGGTCCATACAAAATATCCATCAACCGCCACGCCTTCCTTCTTTGCTAATAGAAGCTGATTAATATAATCGTTTAAAAAATTGACTCTTTGTTTATCTTGAATATTCCCTTCCACAAAATGATCGGTAAATGCTGCGCCATTTTCAGTAACCACAATTCTTTTCACATTTTCATATGCATCAAATTTTTTAAGCATATGATAAATAGATTGAGGATAAATTTCCCAATTCATTAATGTTGATGGCACTTTACGTTTACTTGCTTTAATTAGTTTTGCTTGCAGATAAGGGACTAAATACGAATGCGAAACAATTTCCCTTGTATAATTTTGAACACCAATAAAATCAAAATGAAATGGCAATAGAGCCTCATCTCCGGGTTTAAAATAATCATGAATACGATTTAAAAATTTTAAATCATGAATAGGATAACCGAGTCCTAATGAGGGTTCAATAAAGAGCCGATTTAATAAAGCATCAAATCGTTTGGTTGCTAATTTATCTTTTAAACTTTCTGTTGCTGGTTCAAGATATGAACATGAAAAAGTTGTACCTATTGTAGCATTTTTACAATTTGATTTTACAACCCAAGCGCCTTGCGATTGACAAATAGCCGCATGATGCGTGGCTGCCAAAAAATTCTTTAATCCAATTCTACCAGGTGCATGAACACCTAAAAAATATCCAGCACCAGTGAATACCATAGGTTCATTCAACACCATCCAATGTTTAACTCGATCACCAAATTTTCGTGTACAGATATCAACATAATTCATAAACCAATGTTGAATATCTCTATTTGTCCACCCACCTTTTTGTTCAAGTATATGGGGCAAATCCCAATGATAGAGTGTCACCCAAGGTTCAATCTCATGCTTTAAGCATTGATCAATCAGTCGATCATAATAATCCAGTCCTTTTTGATTGACTTGATCAACACCATTCGGTAAAATACGAGGCCATGAAAGAGAGAATCTAAAATTTTGGATATTCATTGCCTTCATCAAACTCAAATCGTCTTGATATTGATGATAAAAATTACAGGCATGATTTCCGTTATGGCTCCCTGCAATTTTACGTTTGCGATTTGAAAATACATCCCAAATCGACGGCCCTTTGCCATCTAAATTGTGGGCACCTTCAATTTGATAAGCCGCAGTTGAAACACCCCATATAAAATCATCTCCAAAATCTTTTTTGTTCACTTTCATTTTGCTAGAGGAAGTGACAACATATTATTATACTTCATCTTGGCCGAGAAGGTTCGCTTATTAGTATGCTTTTTTAAAATTGAAACAATAATTTCTTCAGTTCGATCAGCATAATCCACCTTAATATGTTTTTTACTATTTAACCAAGTTGATATTTTATCAATATGCTTTTCTTTGAGACTTTTAAACACAGGTACACCCATTGACTTTAGAGCGGCAGCATTGCATTGTTGCTCGTATTGTGTCTTCATTGGTATAACAGCCAATTTCTTTTTTAAAAATAAAGCTTCTGCCGGCGTTTCAAATCCAGCACCACAAAGAACGCCTTTGCCTAATGCCATGCTTTGCAGAAAAGGTTCATTTTCAATTTTATGAATAGCTACATTTCCGGAAGTATATTCTTTTCGTGTATGTTTACTAAATACATGCCAATTGATATGATCAAAATTTTTAAGCATTGAAAGAATACGTTCATCATCATAGGCAGGAAGATAAACCGTATAATGATCTCTATTTTCAGGAATCATAGCACGCACTTCACTTCGTATAACTGGTGTAAAAATATTTGTATCGTACGACTGAAAATGAAATCCATAATAATCGGTACAAGGTGCATAATACTTTAATACGGCTTTACCTATAATATCCTTTACTTTAGGTTTAGGTGCATTTTTATTGAGTACAGCGCATTGATGACTTAACGAAATACATGGAATCTTTTTTTGTTGACAAGCCCAAGCACTTACCGGTTCAAAATCATTTAGAATTAAATCGTAATCTTCAACTGGTAATTCAGCAATGTCCTTATACATATTTCGAGTGCTGAGTTGTAAAAAAGTAGCAGGTAAATCAACACCTCCATTTTTACCAAAAACAAAACTCATTCCCTTTAATTGATAATTAATTTCATAAGGCAGTTTCACATCAGCTTGTGTGCCACTTACCAAGATATCAACATCACTCATTTGCTTTAAAATTGGAATAATTTCTCTAGCTCGACTTAAATGTCCATTTCCTGTTCCTTGAATCGCGTATAATATTCTCATTTATTTATTTTTATGCTCTGTTCATCATGGCAAATTCACTAACAAGATTTGCAAATAATTGTTTTGAATTCAAGGTCTCATTTTCATTTATGGATACAGTTACTTTGTTTGAAAATAAATCTTCATGATATTTATAAATAGACCATTGCTCATTTGTACATTCCAATGAGGTTAAATTTTCGATCCAATCTCCTGAATTCATATAAATAATAGATCCGTCTTCATTATTCATTTCTCTCATTTCTGGTTGATGAATATGACCGCATATTACATATTGATATCCGTTGGAAATACCAATATCAGCGGCTGTTCTTTCAAAAGAGTTAATAAACTTCACAGCACTTTTTACTGAATTTTTTATTTTTTTTGAAAGCGAAATCTTACCGTATCCTAATTTTTGAGAAATAAAATTGGCAACTCTATTGATTAATATCGAAGCGTCATAACCAATAGAGCCAAGCTTAGCTAACCATTTTGCATTTTGCATGGTCACATCAAAAACATCACCATGAAAAATCCAAAGTTTTGATTTGCCTTGTTGCAGAATAAGCTTGTTCACAATTTCTAATGACCCCATTTTAAATCCTGAGAATTTGCGAAGCATTTCATCATGGTTACCCGTGATATAATAAACCTTTACGCCTTTGGCGACTAGGCCAAGCAAATATTTCACAACAAGCATATGACTTGTTGGCCAATAATGTTTATTGAATTGCCAAATATCAATGATGTCTCCATTTAAGACAACCTTCTTAGGATTGATACTTTTTAAATAGATTAAGAGTTCTTTAGCGTGACAACCATATGTACCCAAATGGATATCTGATAATACAACTAAATCAATGTCACGCTTTTTCGACTTCATAGCGATTAGCTTAATTGCATATCTTTCAATTGCAATTTGTTGGAGCGAAAAGGCGAGTCAAGAAAAAATAATTGATGGATAATGATACTTGTTAGTACAAATTTAATTTTCAACAATATCGCTTTCATAAATAAGGGTTTAGTTAAAATACTTTCTAGACTTACTTAATTTCAAACACAAAAGTAAGTTTGCAGTATTGCCTTAATCTTATCAAAGTATCACCGAATTATGAATAATTCTAAAATCAGGTTCTAGTCATATTATCTTTAGTTTAAGTTTTAGCCTTTAACTCGTAAAGTACTTATTCTAACTTAGTATTGCCACAAAGACTACCTGTACTGTGCTTAAAAAATTTGTATACTTTTCCTTTCCTCTTTTAATTATTTTTTTAGTTGGATGTGGTCTTAACACACAATCCTTGAAGATTAAAGGTTCAGATACTGAGGTGAATCTTGTTCTACTTTTGTGTGAGAAATTTTATGAATTTGATAAACATTTTTCAATGTCTATTTCAGGAGGTGGATCTGGTTTAGGTATTGCAAGTTTATTAAATGGCCAAGCAGATATTGCCAACTCATCACGACCCATTAATTCATATGAGAAAAAATTATTTCAACAAAAAAATATAGAATTAGTTGAATTCGAATTTGCTCAGGATGCACTTGTTATCATTGTAAACGAAAAAAATAATTTGGATTCAATTGATAGCGACGAGTTGAAATTAATTCTCAATGGAACAATTGAATATTGGAACAATACTGAAAATAGTAAAAATAAAATTAGTGTGTATGGGCGTCAAAATAATTCAGGTACGCATGCCTATCTGAAGAAAAAACTAAATATAGAATTTAGTTCACACGCCAAAGAAATGAACGGGAATGCTCAAATTATAGAAGCTATAAAATCTGATCCTGGTGGCATTGGATATGTTGGTGCAGGGTATGTGATAAAGGACGGCAGACAATCATCATCTGGATACAAAATATTAAAACTTGCAGAAAAAAAAGGGATGATCGCCTATTCGCCACTCGACCCTTTTGCAGTAAAAGAAAAAAAATATTATCTACAACGACCACTCTATCAATATATTCTCAAATCATCATACACAAAAGCTAAACGCTTTCTCGACTTTGAACAAAGTAAAGAAGGAAATAAAATTATTCTTGAAAATGGATACTTTCCAATACAATATTAATCTTTCATGAAAAATACTAAATATAGAAATACCCAAGATTCAATTTTCGAATACCTCTTTCGATTCGTTGGACTTATTTCAATTGCTTTATTATTAGGTATTTTTTTGATGTTACTTTATAATAGTATTGCCTTTTTTACAGATATCAATCCAATTGATTTTATTTCTAAATCGCAATGGAACCCAACCAACGACAAAACAAAATCTGTTTACGGTTTACTATCTCTTCTTTTTAGCACTTTGCTCGTTACATTGGGCGCCATGATTATTGCGGTTCCGCTAGGTATCGGCACAGCGACTTTTATTTCTGAATATGCAAGTGAAAGATTAAAAAAAATATTAAAGCCAGCTATTGAAATATTGGCAGCCATACCATCAGTGGCAATAGGCTTTATGGGCATTGTAATTATTGGTCCAGGTATTGCCAATTTATTTGGACTTAATAACGGTCTAAACGCTCTGAATGGCGCCATATTGCTTGCAATTATGTCATTACCAACCATTATTACAATATCCGAAGATGCACTCCATGCTGTTCCATTCACTTATAAAGAAGCTTCTTATGGTGTAGGTGCAAGCAAGTGGACAACCACATTTCGGGTAACTTTACCTGCCGCATTTCCTGGCATTATAGCAGCGGTTATGTTAGGTATGGGACGTGCAATAGGCGAAACCATGACTGTGTTAATGGCAACAGGTAATTCAATTGCTTTCCCAAATGGGTTTTTCGATTCAATAAGAACAATTACAGCTACCATCGCTATCGAAATGGGAGAAGTCCCTTATCAAACAACACATTATTATAGCTTATTTGCTATTGCTTTAGTATTATTTATTATCACCTTAGGCGTTAATATCATAGCTGAAATTCTCGCGAAGCGATTTCGAAAATATCAATAAACTACACTATGAAAAAATCATTTCGTCAAGAACCTTTTATCCCCTACTTCATACTTTTATGTTGCACGTCCATCGTGTGTATATTTCTACTCATTATTTTATTTCATATCTTTTCAAAAGCTATACCGGTTCTTAGTTGGGAATTCATTACATCTCAACCACACGAAGGCATGACAAAAGGAGGCATATTTCCTGCTATTATAGGCACTGTAATGCTAACTATTATTACCACTTTGGTTGCTACACCTTTAGGCGTTGCGTCTGCAGTTTATTTAAATGAATACGCTACAGAAAATAAATTAAATGCTATGATAAGAGTTGCCATTCGCAATTTGGCTGGTATCCCATCAATCATTTATGGCTTATTTGGATTAGCACTTTTTGTACAAACATTGCATCTTGGCACTTCATTGATGGCTGCTGGGTTAACACTTGGACTACTATCTCTACCTTATATTGTAACAACAACTGAAGAAGCATTAAAGACAGTACCTAATTCAATGCGAGAAGGCGCTTTAGCACTTGGTGCTACAAAATTTGAAACGATTAGGGATATTGTTTTACCTGCTTCCACTTCGGGAATTGCTACTGGGGTAGTTTTAAGTTTATCAAGAGCCGCTGGTGAAACAGCTCCTATTTTATTTACAGGTGCGGCGTTTTATGTGCAGGGGATTCCTGGAAATATTACCCAAGAATTTATGGCATTGCCCTATCATCTTTATATGCTATCAACCCAACATCAATCTATTGAAACCGTTCGACCTTTAGCTTATGGTACAGCTGCTGTATTAATTATTGTAGTGTTTGTGCTTAACCTTTTGGCTATTGTCATTCGCAATAAATATAGAAACAATTTAAAATAAAAATAATTATGGAATTAGAATATGCTATTGACACAAAAACAATGATTGATGTTGCTAACCTCAATCTTTCGTTCGGAAATAAAAAGGTGCTTCATGACATCAACATTGGAATTGAAGAAAAAATGGTTACTGCTTTAATCGGACCTTCAGGTTGTGGTAAATCTACTCTTCTTAGAACCTTTAATAGAATGCATGATTTAAATTCTACAGTTCATATTGAAGGCAGTGTAATTATTGACGGTATGAACATTTTTAATAAATCAATTTTTGTGAATGAGCTTAGAAAAAAAGTAGGAATGGTATTTCAGAAACCAAATCCGTTTCCAAAAAGTATATATGACAATGTAGCTTATGGGTTAAAGATTAATGGATTTCCAAAGAATGAAATTTCAGAAAGAGTGGAAGATGCCTTGATAAGAAGTTTTATTTTTGAGGAAGTAAAAGATAAGCTTCACGAGCCTGCTAGTAGCCTTTCGGGTGGTCAACAACAAAGATTATGTATCGCCAGAACGATTGCCATCAAGCCAGAGATTATTCTGATGGATGAACCTTGTTCAGCACTCGACCCTATTAGTACACATAAAATTGAAGAACTCATCTTATCATTAAAAGATCAATATACAATTGTAATTGTAACTCATAATATGCAACAGGCATTACGTGTTTCCGACTATACAGCATTCATGTATCTTGGCAAATTGATTGAATTTAATGAAACGAATGAAATATTTAATAATGCACAAGAAGAGCTAACCCGTAATTATATCAATGGACATTTTGGCTAGTTGTTTACTCTTCCTCCCCTTCCATAAAATCATCCAAACTTCGTCGCTGTTGCTTTGTTGGTCTACCCACTTTACTGAGTCGTTTACCTGTGTAAAAACTACTTACTAAAGGTTTAGTCAAGACTTTGTCTTCTTCCGGTGTTAAATCGATATAATGTTTTATGGCTTCAGGATAAGCCACTCTGTTTGATAGAATTCCAATAACACGAATAATCATTTTTTTATCACCGCTCTTCACTTCATACTCTTCGTTGAGCATCACTGCCTTTGCAGGTTTTACTGTTTCGCCTTTCCATTTCACTTTTCCCGATTCACATGCTTGCGAAGCGAGCGAACGCGTTTTGAACAAACGGATACTCCATAAATATTTATCTATTCTAACTTTCTCATTCATGATCTAAAATTGATTTCTATTGTCTATAAATTTAATTGGCTTTCTACCACCTGAAGCAAACTGCATGGCATGTATTTCAGAAGTTGACAAATAATTAATTAAAGGAATCACACGTAACTGCGATTGAAGAAATGGTTTGAGTTTACGTTCACATTCATCTACTATCAGAGAAGTTGAAATATGTAAAGTAATTTCATCCATTTCAAGCGAATTCAAACCAACTTCAACAACGTATTCATTTATAAAATCACATTGATTCAATAAATCAAATAAGGCAGGCGGATAAAGTGTGGTTCCTTTATACTTGATCATTTGTTTCTTTCTACCAATAACCGGACTTAATCTTTTCGTTTTTCTACCGCATCCACATTGCTCAATATAGTAACAACAAATATCACCAGTTCGATAACGCAATAACGGCATAGCCTCCACCCCTAAAGTTGTAATACAAACTTCACCATATTCGCCTGGCTTTAATCCTCTACCTTCATCATCAATAATTTCTAAAATAATTAATTCAGGATGTGAATGTCCACCATGACCAAATTCACATTCTGTAAAAGCGGTTTGCATTTCGGTGGATGCATAGGTTGAATATAATTTTACATCCCAAGCATCTCGAATAAATTTACCCAATGCATTTAATTCAAAATTTTCGTCTCGAATATTTTCACCTATACATAAAACTCTTTCAACTGGCAATTTAGATAAATCAATCTTTTCAGTCTGGGCATATTGTATCATCTTGGTTAAAAATGATGGTACAGCAACTAAAGTAGATGTTGCTAATCTCTTCATTGTATCAAACTGCATAGATGGTAAGCCAGGACCCGTTCTAATAGATGAAGCACCATTTTTTTGCAAACCTAAATAATATGCTGTGCCAGCCATAAACTGTCGATCAAGTGTTAACATCAACTGCACAATATCATGCTGGGTGAGTTGCATCAATTCAAACGACAAATACTCGTTATACGCTAAGCGATTGATATCATTCTTTGTTAATGCAATGGTTACTGGACTTCCAAGTGTTCCGCTAGTAGCAGTATACTCGATAATATCTGATTGAGGCACACAATAAAAATCTTGATTATATAATTGTATATCCTCTTTTGATGTGGTAGAAATTAAATTCAAATCATCGAATGTTTGTATTGAATCGATGTCGATATTTCTTCGACCATAAAACGGTGAATTATTTTGAAGATACAGAAGCAATTCTTTCAACTTCTGATATTGAAACGATTCTTGCTCTTCAAGAGATAATAATTCTATGTCGGGAATAAATGCCATTCTATTTAATAAATGTTTCAATAATAACATACGCAATGGCATGTGAATCAGTATGCGAAATACTAACATGAATCGACTCATATTTTTTTTCAACAAACTCAGTCAATGCCTTTCCTAATAAATGAATAGATGGCTTCCCATCTTCGTTATTGACGGTTTCAATTTCATGTAGTCGATGGTTGCCAATAAACTTGACACCATAAGCTTTTAAATAAGCCTCCTTAACTGCCCAACGAGCAGCATAATGAATGGCAGGTTTTTTTTGTTTGTCGCAATACGCTATTTCATGAGCAGAAAATACATGCTCTTTAAAATATTGATTCGATGTAATCTTGAGTTCTATTCGAGCTATTTCAACAATATCTGTGCCTATACCTGCTATCATTTTTATATTCTTTCTTATCGGTACAAAGATATTTAGTGAGACTTATTAATTTGATTAATTTTTTGAACGATAGCTTCTCGTTCTTGCATGGTAGCAATTTCAAGTGTCAATGCTTTTGCATAAACAAATTTCGCACTATCCAGTTTGCCTAATTTAATATACTCGTCTCCCGCAATTCGATAAGCATCATAATACGTTGGATTAATTGAAATGATTTCGTTTGGTTGAATTGGACGTTTGTATTTCAATTCATTTTCCAAAAATAGATACCTTGTCAAATGTTTAAATTGCGCCATACCCAAAAAAGTATCAGGTTGAATTTTCAATGAGGCCTCGTCTATATCACCATGAATTTGATTTTGATTGAGTGAAAATATTTTATTCAAATCATAACAGATATAAGCGCCTTCTTGCCAAGGCGAAGTACTCACCCAAACCAATCGTTTATTCGGTTGAAAAATTATTGAATGATGCGCAATAAACTGATTCAACGCTTTTTCGTTTGTAAGTCCTATATCAGCATTCTTCAAACCCTTATAATCTCTCAGTATGTCGGCAGTTCGTTGTGGCGTATTTTGTGATGTTTCATTTAATAATTCTTGTAAGCGTTGATATCTATACACAGAAGCACTTTGATTCATCTGTTCTTGATTTAAATTTTGTTTCCCAAGTATCCCACTTTGAGAATGATTGGTACATTGAATTGATTTTTGGTTAGGATCATAGACATCTAAATCGGTTGGTGTTTTTTCAATAATAACCGCTTTATGATCTATTGCTGAGCCAATTAAAAAACTCTCACTTACAAACATCTTTCTTTTTTTTGCAATGGCAATTGCTTCTTGAATAGTTGATGCATATTGCAAAATTTCTCTTGCAACTAACGAAACTGGTGTGGCTGAACCATAGGGAATAGCTGATTTATTTGCATTGATAGTCACTGTAAGTCCTTTCATATTCATTCCGCTAACCACACCTGTAAATCCGCCCCAAGTGACCGACATAAACTGATTTCCTTCTGTTGGGTTATAAAAGGCAATTATTTTATTTTTTGCAAAATCATCGCCAACGTAAAAATCAAAATTTCTTCCTATAATTAATTCACTATCCTTCGATTTGTTATCCCATGTTGCAAATGAAGTGCATCCCACCAACATCATATTGGCTAATGCATGACCAATATCATGGGCTGCATGATAATTTAATTGTCGCGAATAATTCGTGCCTATCCAATTAAACTCTTCGGATGCAGATAATGAAACACCATAAATTTCTTCTTGATATTCTTGAATAACATAGTCTGCTAGATTTCGATTCATAAAACCAACTACATATTTCAAAAATTTCAAGTACTTTTTCGAAGGAATCATTCGTTGAATTTCATCAGTAAATGCTTGCTCTTGAAACTGCACTAATTCTTTCCCTAATTTTCCAAAAGCAAGACCTCTTTCAAAACCATTTCCTTGCAAATACATTTCGTACAAACCATGATTATTTTTACGAAGCCAACTTTTATTAAACACTTTTAGGTTCGAATCAGATTCTATTCGTGATTGTTTCAACAGACTTAAATCCTTTATTTGAGGAGGCTTAGCATCACTTACAAGATAAATATAAATCCCAAATAAAATCAATAGCATTGCTAATACAGAAAATACAAGCAATAAAGCTCTCAATATTTTTTTTAAAATTCGCACGAGCCACAAAGATACAGTATGTCATTACATGTTCTTAGGTTCAATATTGATTTTATTCACCAAATAATCTAATCCTATAATTTCAGATGCCGTTAGTAAAGCGGTTATCGAAACACCCAATACACCATGAAGATTGATATTTTGACCTGTAAGATAGAGGTTAGGTATTTTAGTTCGAGTTGCAATAGTTGTTGCAGTGAGGTTGCGAATATCTTTTTGAATACCATACATTGAGCCATTCGGTGTGTTTAAATAATCACGAAAAGTAAGTGGCGTGCTTGCATCCTTTGCTTTGATAGCTTGTTTAAGATTTGGGATAATCATTTGAAGCGAATCAATGATTGTTTCAGAATAATTTTGCTTAAAATCTTGGTAATCATCATTTCGTTTTTCTCGAACGGCTGTAGTATGAAATGAATCAGACCATTTATTTAAAGCGTTATAATTTAAATAGGTTAATATAGATATTGATCTCGCATAACCAGGATTGGCTTCATCTTCAGTAAAAAATATTCCAAACGAATTGGGTGATGTTTGAATATTTTCATGAACATCCTTCCACACATCTTTTTGCTTATGATAGTAAATATTGTGATTACGATAGGGTATTTGTTTGTCGTGAAGTGACAAATTCAATATAAATGAAGACATCGTATTTTCTAATGAATTCAAACGACGAACAGTAATTGGCCGAATTAAATTTGATTCAAGTAGTTGAAAACTTACTTGTGGATGTAAATTTGATATAAAGTGCTTCGCATAATAACGCTCGCCTCGCTTATCTTCAGCATAAACTAACAAGCCATCTTTTTCATACATTTTTACAACTTCAATATTACGTATCACTTCTCCACCGTTCTCTTTTATAACTTCTTGTAACAGTTTGGCAATTTGAGCACTGCCTTCTTTGCACTTCCAACTACTTTCGATATAACTATTTTGAATCAATGCATGCATATAATAAGGCGAGTATTCGAAATGACCTCCATGTAACAAATTATTTCCTGTTAATACCTGTTGTAATAACGGATTAGAAATAAATTCAGACAATCTTGACTTCAATCCGAAGCCTGTTACCGCATTTTTTTCTTGCGCATCACCATTTCGTAAATTATACAATGGAAATTGCTTACAAGTTGAAACAATATCACCCATATAATTACGAATTTCACTTAAATGATTTGGGAAATTTGAAGCGATCGATTCAACAAAAGCATCATGGCCTTGTGCCATATTATAATGAATATCATCAATAATAATTTGGTCGTAGCAATTGGTATCCAAACGTTTCAATGATAATTTACTCATTAATCCCAGATAGTTAAAAATCTTGAATAAAGTTTGATTTTCAGCCAAACTCCCTACATAATGAATGGCCGATTCAAATAATTTGCCATCAAATCCAAACGATTGAAGGCATCCTCCAATTTGTTTATTTTTTTCAAGCACACATACTTTAAAACCTTCTTTAGAAAGTAAAGCACCACTAACAAGTCCACCTAATCCGGCACCAATAATTACTATATCGTACTTGTTCTCTTGCATTGATTCGTCAAACGCTAAATTTAGTTTAAAGTATTTCCAATCTTCAAAAAGTAGGGCATAAATTTTGTAATTATTATTTTATTGTTATACTTTTATGATAGCTCTCAGACATAATATTTATTCACAAAAAAAATTCAAAAAATGAACGTACAAATTCGAACTCATCGTTTTGATGCTGACAAAAAACTATTAGACCATGTAAATGAAAAAGTTGTGAAGTTGCAAACTTATCATGATAATATCGTGGATGTTGAGGTTTATTTAAAAGTTGATAACGTGGTTCATCAAATAAAAGATAAAATAGCCGAGATAAAAGTTCATGTTCCTAAACATACTTTTTTTGTAAAACATGAATCAAAACTTTTTGAAGAATCTTTTGACTTAGCATTAAAAGCACTCATTGACCAAATGAAAAGTCATAAAGTGAAAAAAGTAGCCACCGGAATTGACCCTGAAAGTCTTGTTGCTACTGAAGAAGATGATGAATTATAAACTACCAAAATTTTAAAAATTATTGATAGAAAAATACCCCGCATAATTGTGGGGTATTTTTATTTAATCTAGTTTTACAAAAATGATTCAATTTCCTAATTGCAAAATAAATCTTGGTCTTTCTATTACACAAAAGCGTGAAGACGGTTACCATCATTTAGATACTGTTTTTTATCCAATTCAATTAAAAGATGCATTAGAATTTGTAGTGAGTGATGAACTCAAACTAGATATTACTGGACTTAACATACCAGGCCCTATAGAAGACAATATTATTTTAAAGGCTTATCATGTACTCAAACAAGATTTTAATCACCTTCCTCCTTTACATATTCATTTACATAAAACAATTCCTACAGGAGGCGGTTTAGGTGGAGGTTCAAGCAACGGTGCTTTCATGCTCAAAATGTTGAACGAATATTTTAATCTTGGTATTGAAGAAAATGAATTGGCTTTAAATCGATATGCCTTGAAGTTAGGAAGTGATTGTCCGTTTTTTATTTTAAACAAGCCATGTCATGCTTTAGGCAGAGGAGAATTACTTGAACCTATTACACTCGATTTATCAGATTATCATTTTGTACTTGTTTTTTCAGGCATTCATATTCCTACCGGTTGGGCCTTTTCGCAACTTATACCACAAGAACCCGACCTATCAACGAAAGAAATTATATCTCACCCCATTTCATCATGGCAACATCTGTTGAAAAACGATTTTGAGAAACCCATTTTTAATACCCATCCTCTTTTATTCTCCATCAAAAATAAACTAATTGAGCTTGGAGCTAGCTATGCATCCATGAGTGGCAGTGGTAGTACTATGTTTGGTATATTCAAAAAGGAATCTATGTCTGCACTAAAAGAAAACATCCAAAATGATCTATTCTTTAAAGATCTTGGTGTTTATTTTGTTGAATAATTCTACTGTATTCTTTAGTTAACCTTACTATTTGTATTGAATAAATCTGAATATATTTTGGGCGGCAGACACGCTATTCACTGCAAGTCCTCCCCCGAAAGTGAAAAATTTCATTCGTTCCTCATTTCATTTTTCTACTTCGGGGTGCGGGCTTTTCGTTACTATCGTTGCCGCAAACAACAAACAAAATAATCTTTCAAGTTCATAAGACAGACCTCATCTTATTCACTTAAGTCGATTCTACACAACTAGTTCAAAAATATAAATGTATCAAAACAAATTTCAACCCAAATTTTCATGCGCAAAACGTGTGGATAAGCTATATCAAGTATGGCACAATAGTTGGTCGCTTTGAGTATATTTACACAAATAAAACCAATAATAAAATGTCAAACGATTTAGCAATTCGTGCTTATTGCATGAAAACAAAAGAAAAAAATGTACTAATGTTAGATGCTGTAGTTACAAAAACAGCACGTGGCGGTTATATGGCGCAAGGTAACGATGGAAAAGGCAATAAAATGACCACCATGTTAAGCGAAGCCAACGCCTTAGCTGCTGTAAAAGCGGGTCTAGCAAAAATGGGATAGTTTCTTCATTGATTCTATCACAACTAATAATTTAAATTCAATGTTCAACTCATTCGTCATTTTTGATGCGTGTTTTGTTTAGCGAAGTTTATTGAACCTAAAAAAAAGTGTCAGTCTCGTTTGAGTTGACATTTTTTTTATTTGTTACGATGACAATTTTATATTTTAGTTGATGATCTTAAGGTATTATAATCTAAAAAATAAATCACTCGAACTGCCAATTCAAATGCATGAGGTGTTTTTACAAACTGATGCACGTTCTTAAAATACGTATTTTCAGTATTTGTATTTAAAAGATAAGCATCATTCAACCACTGCTTATAACTAACTACCACCCTACTGCCTGGCTTGAACATCCAATTAAAAAAGATATCAATATTTTGCAAATTAAAATTTTCATCATAGCCATTTTGATGAACAACAGGCCTATTACGCCATTCGCCTAAACCATCCACATGATGAAATGATGTATATCGAATAAAAGAATTATAATGCCTAAAGCGTGCTGTAAAATTTGTGAATGGATTCAAATTTAATTTCATACTAATCTCGCCCATATATTCGCGCACATCACGTCTTCCAACAACAGGTTCATTTACAATATCATCATAATATGCATATCCTATATTGCTATTATCTCTTGTTACTTCGCCGTTGATTGAAATATCAAGCTTAGGTGAAAACCTATATCTTAAGCTTTGATTTAAGTAAACATATTCCGTATGCTTTTCGTTTGAAATACCATATCCAACATAATAAAACCAAAAAAGTTTCTTTCTACTATCCGAACTTCCTTCAATGGCATTATACCAATAAGGATAAGTTTTTAAACGCAATCCGAAATTACCCAATTGATAAAAATCAATTGGTGAAAAAGGTTTAGACTCGCTTGAAATGGTCACATCCCAAAAATTTTTAAATAAGAAAAAAGCACTGGCACCTACTTCATAATACTTAAAAACAAATGGAACTGTATTTTCTGCAACATTCTGATTTAAACCAATTCGGTAGAGTTGAAGTAATTTAGATTTAGGTTTGTTTTCGTTGTACGAAATATTAAAATTTTGAACTGAATGATTGTAGTCGAACTGAATACCCATATCACTCTTATCAAACTTTGGAGAAATTCGAATAGCACTAGCACTAAAAATTAATTTACCAGTGATTTTGGCAATATTCAATCCTACACTACTTCCTAATTGATAATTCTCATTATTTAAAATGCTAAACTTCGAAAACGCAGAAAGAGAATAAGTTTCCTTTTTATTAAATTTATTCAACATCAACGAACTCACATTTGCATCGCTGGCAGTTCCTCTTCGCCAAACATTTGTATTTGTAAAATTAATATTTGATTGCCCTTTCAATGCTTTGTCAACAACCACTACATTATAATTGGTGAGAGGTTCTGTTTCGAATTTTGTTGTTTCGCCCGTCAGCCTATCTTTTACTTTTGCATGCGTGGGTGCACCAACAGCATTAAAAATTCCTATACCATAATTATTAGATGTTCGTCCCGAAATTTTAAATGCATTGTATAAGGTTGTAACATTCGGGTTCTTCTCAATGATATATTTTGAATGATCACCATATATATTTTGAATCGAATTGTAACCTGTTGGTCGACCACCAACCCTTCGTGAATAAAAAATATCAGCTTTATTAAAGAGTTCTGTTCCCTCTGTAAAAAAAGGCCTGTTTTCATTTAATTGTTGTTCAAATGGCGATAAATTTCGAACCACATTATCTGATATCACTTGTGAAAAATCTGGTATCAAAGTCATATCTAAAGTAAACGATTCATTCAAACCATATTTAATATCCAATCCTCCACTTCTGAGCCATCGATTGGTTGTAACGCCCGATTCTTCTTGTTGTAAATACCCAGTAGATAAATAAGGAAATAAAAATAAACGAATAGGCGGTGTTACATTTTTCAATCCATTGATCTGACCAGTTTGCGCTAAGAAGCCTTGCTTTTGAACATTAATTTGATTCCAATAACTTGTTTCATTTATTTTTCTTACACTTCTAAAAAAGTTAATTCCCCAATTCATTTCTTTTTGTTTTGAAAAACGAAGGGCGCTAAATGGAATTTCAATTTCAACTTCCCAACGATCTTCATGCAAACTCACTTTCGATAACCAAACTGCATCCCATGATTCATCTCCATATTCACTACCATTACTTAATCGTTCATCATGCTGCACACCTGCACTCGATACACGAAATGTAAAACCGTTTTGATGATCATCATAGGGATCAAAGAAGATAGCAAAAATATCTGAATTAATATTGTATAATAAATCACGCGCAGTTAATTGTCGAGATGATAAATTTTTAGGTTGATAGAGTGTTGCTCCGATACATAAAGTAGAATTTGTATAATACATTCTAACTTCAGAATTAAATTTAGATGGTTGATCTGGATTTGGAATGGTTTGTGTAAAATCTTTCATCACCTTACATTTCTTCCAAACTTCATCATCTAAATTGCCATCAAGTTTTGGCGATTCATTGATTGAAATGATATCGCATATCTTTCTGCTTTGAGCTAAGAGAAGTTGACATGAAAATAAGATAAGTATGATGAGTGTAGAAATTTTCATGGCGACACAATTTTTTTGGAGCATAAAAGTAAATTTATATTCCTAGTCATATTGAAGATTTATATAAACGGCAAATAAATAAAATGAAGAGGTTTTTATATCAAAAAGAAATATCCTGTATCTAAAAATCACCACGCATTTTATCCCATAATTCTGGAATACGTTTTACCCAAACTAATTCTTCCATTTTATCTTTAGCATCTTGAACTGGAATGCCAAACCATACCTTTCCACCAGGAAGTGATTTGCCTACACCGCTTTTTGCAAGAACAACTGTATTACTTTCAATCACTAAATCTTTTGACACACCAACCTGACCATATAAAAGAACATTATCACCGATGGTTACTTTTCCAGCTACACCCACTTGAGCAGCAAACAAACAATTTTTACCAACGATGGTACCATGTCCAATATGAATAAAATTATCAAGTTTAGTGCCTCTACCAATAATGGTGATGCCACTTACACCGCGATCGATGGTACAACATGAGCCTATTTCAACATCGTCTTCAATAATTGTAGTGCCACAACTTTCTAATTTCAAATATCTTAATTCTTCAAATTCTCTTTTATTAAAATAGAAGGCATCGCCTCCAATAACTGAATTGGCTTGGATATTTACATTATTTCCAATGGTGGTACCATCATAAATAACTACACCCGGATGTATAACGCAATTGGTACCAATTGTAACATGATTACCAACAAAAACACCTGGCTGTAATATAGTTCCTTCACCAATTTGGGCCGAATCGCTAATCATTTTAGTCGCAGGTTCAAATGGTTTAAAATGCTTTACCAATTTAACATAAGCGCTAGCTGGATCCTTTGTAATTAATAACGCCTTACCCTTTGGACATTCAACTACCTTGTTCATGATAATGATTGAAGCTTCACTTGAAAGTAATCTTGAATAGTATTTTTCAATGTCAACAAACGAAATATCACCAGGGGTAATCTTATGAACTTCATTAATTCCATCCGCTTCTATCGTATCATCTCCAATTAATTCGGCGCCAACAAATTTGGCAATCCATTTCACATTGACAGGGGCTTTTAATTTCATACGATACCGCGATTGTTTTTTCTAATGATAATGTAATAAAGAATCAAGATTTGTGTTTTGCATCTTAATAAAAGTAAAGATAAAAAGAATAACTGAAAATAGTGTTGATTTTTCTGATTGAAAAAAAAACCATTCATGATTATAAATCATCATTGAAATTTTGAACATTTTTTATGTGACAAAAAAAATATTTTGTTGCAAAATATTTCATTCATTTCATGCTATAACATTCATTACTATTAACAATTAGTGAATAACTTTTTTTACAAAAAATTTTTCTCAACAAAAAAAACAAACTATACTTGTATTGGTTAAAACGCTTACTAACCCATAAATTCACAAACCCGATTGATTTTTTCTATCGGGTTTATTTTTTATACCCTCTGAAACCCTTTATTCATCAATATTTCAAGACATACTTCTTCGCTATAAAAAGAATATAGATCCACATGTTTTTCAATTCAATAAATCATGCAAAAAAATTACAGGACCCTTTTTTTTTACA
>ENA-UOWO01002946-UOWO01002946.1-activated-sludge-metagenome-genome-assembly--contig:-NODE-2946-length-20389-cov-10.907495_pt1 | contig 20389 bp, 16 predicted proteins | sample MGYA00238148_ERZ761564 | MGnify/ENA primary metagenome ERZ761564 (study PRJEB28885, sample SAMN05720194) | activated sludge metagenome | isolation source: Anaerobic digester | place: USA... | reverse complement strand
ATTTGGCAGCCGATTATCAAAAAAATCGAAGAAATATCCAGAAAAAAATATTCTGATAATTTAGTACCAATGAGAATTATTGCCGATCACATTCGTGCTGCGGTTTTTATTATCGCCGACGGAGTTGAGCCGAGCAATAAAGAAGCTGGTTATGTTCTTCGTCGCCTAATCCGTCGCGCCATTCGTCAGGGAAAAATTTTAGGTCTAGAAAACAATTTCACTAATATCATAGCGAAAGCTGTTTTAGATAATCAAAATAATTATGCTGGTATTTATCCAGAATTGAATCTCAATAAAAATAAAATTTTAGAAACTTTAGATGCCGAAGAAACCAAATTTCGTCGCACTCTCAATAAGGGTCTTAATGAAATTATCAAATTAATTGACTTCCAAAAAAGTGTTTCTGGCAAGCAGGCTTTTGATTTATATCAGTCATTTGGTTTTCCCGTTGAAATGATCGAGGAGGAATTAAAAAAGAACGGTTTATCGTTAGATTTAGCCGAATTTAATCGACTTAAGGACGAGCATCAAAAACAATCTCAGACTCTTTCAGCTGGTAAATTTAAATCTGGTCTTGCTGATCAGAGCGAAATAATTACCAAGTATCACACTGCCACCCACCTTTTGCATGCGGCTCTCCGCAAAGTGCTTGGAAATCATGTTAGGCAATCAGGTTCAAATATTACTTCCGAGAGGCTCCGCTTCGATTTTACTCATCCCGAAAAAGTGACGGACGCTCAGTTAATAGAAGTCGCCACAATTGTTAACAAGCAAATAACTGCTTCACTTCCGGTCACCGTTGAATCGATGAAATTTATTGAAGCTCAAAAAATTGGAGCCTTAGCTTTTTTTGGGGCAAAATATCCCGAAGTTGTCACCGTTTACACGGTTGGAGACCCTCAAAACTATTTTTCCCGTGAAGTCTGTTCTGGTCCTCATGTAAAAAATACCAAAGATTTGGGCAAATTTGAGATTCAAAAAGAAGAATCGGCGGGTAGTGGTAAGCGTCGGATTTATGCTATCCTTAAATAATGGAGCTCTCCTATTATTGGCTCATTTCTATTACTACTGAATCTGTTACCGTTGGTCTAATCAAGCGGGATAATCCAGATATCTTAGTCGCTCTCGGTCCGGAAACGGAATGGCTAAGCGGCAACCCGGACTCTTTTCTTCACTCTGTTGATATTTCTTTATCTGAGGCCGCTGAAAAAGCTGGGCTTGAGCCAGACCAAGAGCCTGAATCTAGTGCTTTTATTTTGCCACCAAGTTGGATTGGTAATGATGGAAAAATTTTTCCTGAAAATTTAAAACTTTTAGAAAATCTGTGTCATTCTCTTGAGCTTAAACCTCTTGGTTTTATTAGTAGCGATGAGGCTTTTATTGAATCAGTCAATAAAAACGATTCTTTCCCTCCCAGCTTTATCCTTGTTCATGTCGGTAAAAAAGAATTTTCCCTCTCCTTGGTTTATCTTGGTGAAGTCAAAAAGAGATTAAGTCAAAATCTAATTAATGATTTTACCCCAGAGGATCTCGAAAATGCCCTACTTACTCTTCAATTAGAATCAGCTCTCCCACCCAGAATTTTGATTTTTGGCAACTTAGGTCCCTCAATTATCGATGATTTAAAAAATTATTCCTGGGTGGGTAAAAAAAATATTGAAACTTTCCTTCATTTACCCGACGTAACTGCCTTTGAGGCGCAGGAATTATTTAATCTTTATAGTCAAACTGTTTCTTCCCAAATTAGAAATGATGCCGTTGAAACCAAGCCTGAAGCTTCAATTGTTCCACCAGCTCCACCTGCCGAATCAAAAAACCCAATCGAAGAAATCATTCCACCAGTTATCGAGGTCGAAGCTATTTCTCCGGAAATTGAGCTTTCTCCAAAAGAGCTCGGTTTTTCTGAGACCATTGAATCGGGTGAGCCTAAGGTCAAAACTAAATTTTCTCTACCCGCTTTTTCTTTTCCCTCTCTAAAGCTTCCCCATCTAAATTTTAATCCCTGGCTACTTTTCCCCTTAGCTTTATCACCACTTTTAATTTTAATTCCCTTCTATTTAATAAAAGCGGAAATTACCATTAATTTTAGTCCTATCGAGATAAATAAAGTTTTTGATTTAACTTTAGATTCAAATGCCACGTCAATGTCTACTTCTCTTCTCCCCGCCGACAAAAAGATAATCGATTTAAATTTTTCCGAATCTATTTCCACCACTGGTCAAAAAGAAACGGGGGATAAGGCCAAGGGTGAAATTACCATCTTTAATAAAGCCGACAAGATCCAAAATATTTCCAAGGGGACTATCATGACGGACAATTCAAATAAAAAATATGAACTATTAACCTCAGTTCAGGTTCCAGCCTCCTCTTTTAATTTAGGTTCGGGGACTATCACCATGGGACAAACTAAAGCCAATGCTATTGCCAGTGATATTGGTTCTGAGTTTAATTTAAATAAGGATACTCTCCTAAATTTTAAAGATGATGCTAATCTTCTCGCCAAGGTTAACGAGTCTTTTACTGGCGGCTCTCGTCGCCAAATCCGGGTCGTGAGTGCTGACGATAAAAATAATTTAACCAAAACTGTCGAAGCCGCCATTGAGTCTCAAATTTCTCAAAAAGTCAACGGTAATAATTCTTATCAGGATCTTCTAAGAGACACTTTATTTATCGATAAAAAACAACTAATTTTTAGTCGGGAAATCGGTGAGGAAGCAGAAACTCTAGAAGTTAAGGCAAATTTAACTATTTCTTTCTTGCAGATTAATCCTCAAAAAAAAGATGATATTATCAAAACTCTTCTTGCCAGTGACCAAAATTTTCTCCGGTCTGTTGCTTCTCCGTCTGATTTTTCTTTTTCTTTTTCCGGGGTCAAAACAACTTCTCAAAAATCAATCGGACAGCTTACCCTAATCGGTAAAACCTTACCTAAAATTGACTCTGATCGTCTCCGGACTCTTCTTGCGGGTAAAGATTTTGCTAAAGCCCAAAAAATTTTAGATTCCCAGCCTTATGTCTATGGTCGGGAAATTAAAATAATTCCTCAGGTATTTTCCTTTTTGAAAAGACTGCCCCCTTCAGCTGACAAAATTACCATTATCTCTAAATTCTAAGATGAGCTACCTTTACGTAAAAAGTCCTCCAAGAATTAGCAAAGCTAAAAAATCTCTTTCTCCTCGTTATAAAAAAATAATTGCTCTTTTTTTTCTTTTTTCGGGAGTATTTTTGTTTCTCTCTGCTATTTTACCTATTCTTCAGTTTCAACTCAGTTATTCTACTAAGTTCAATCAAATTTTAAATCCTCTTTCTCCCCAGTTTTATAATCATTCGGAATCAGTTTTGGGTGACCTAAATACCGATTATACCCAGCTGTCAAATTGGTTTGAAAGTGACCCTGACCAAAGTATTTCTTCTGCTTTGCCAAATTATTCTATGTCTTCCTATTACATTTCCATTCCCAAGCTTAAAATAAAAGAGGCTGAGGTGATTTTTGGAAGTACTGATTTAAAGAATAGTTTAATTCATTACCCCAAAACCGCCCTTCCTGGTCAGTACGGCTCACCCGTTATTTTCGGCCATTCGGTTTTACCTCAATTTTTTAATCCGGAGTCTTATCTGACTATTTTTTCCACTCTTTACAGATTAAAGCAGGGTGATGAGATTTTTGTGAATTACGATCAAATTCAGTATAAATATTTAGTTGAAGAAATGTTTGAAGTTCAACCCACCGATCTTTCGGTCTTGGAGCAGCGATTTGATGATCGCTATTTAACTTTAATTACCTGCTCGCCTCCAGGTACTTATCTGCGTCGTTTAATTATTAAGGCTCGCCTCACTGATAACACATGAACTGCCTGGCAATTGACTTTGGTACTAAAAGAATTGGTCTAGCTTATTCACTAAACAACATCATTTTTACCTTACCTATAGTTAAAAATGATAATAAAATTTTTGAAAAAATTAGTCAAATTATTGTCGAAAATAAGATAAATAAAGTTTATGTCGGTCTCTCAGAGGGAAAAATAAGTGAAATGACTAAAAAATTTATCAAAAAACTTTCAGGCGTGATAAAATTACCTATCGAAACAGTTGAAGAAGCTGTTTCTACAATTGAAGCTAATAATCTTTTTCTTGAAAACAAAAAGAAGTTGAAAAATTATCAACAAGAAATTGATTCCATAGCCGCCGCCATTATTTTAAATCGGGTTATTAATTCTTAGTCAGCCTGTGGCTGAAAAAAATATGTTTAAAAATCTTATTTCTCCAATTCAGGCTTGGTTATTATCTCAAGGTCGTTGTGTTGGTTGTGGCGAAGAACTTTCTAAAGGTCAAAGAAAAGTGGTTCGGGGACAGACCACGGTTATTTGTCGTTGTGGTCGTATTTTTATCCACAATCATCAAACTGACACCTATCGCCGGGCTCTTTTCAATGAAATTTAAAAGGGGATTAATCGCCATTTTTATTATTATTTTTGCCTTGGTATTTTATTTTTATCTTTCTCTCTTGCCTCCATCCTCTGATTCATCCAAAAAAGTATTTGTTATCAATGAGGGTGACTCCCTTTCTGCTATTGCTCTTCGTTTAGAAAAAAATCAATTTATTAAAAACCGTTATACCTTTATTATTTATGCCTATTTACTTGGCTTAAATCAAAAAATTCAAGCTGGTAATTTTTATTTGACAGCATCTCAAAAAATTCCCGATTTAATTAAAAATATCAGTCGTGGGGGCAGCACCGATTATTGGTTAAAAATTATTCCCGGGACCAGAATTGAACAGTTTTCTCCCAGTTCCGAGTTTACCCTTATCAGCCGAGATCTCGAGGGTAAATTGTTCCCTGACAGTTATCTGATTCCGCAGGACTATACCCCAGAAAATATTTTATCTGTAATTGACCGAAATTATCAGCAAAAATTATCACAAGCTCGGCTTGGCGCTACCACTAAACATTCCGATAATGATGTCTTAATTATTGCTTCACTTTTAGAACGTGAAGCCAAAGCTTTAGCTGATAAAAAAATTATTGCGGGTATTATTGATAATCGTCTCAGTCGCCAGATGCCTCTTCAAATAGATGCCACTATTCAGTATGCTCGGGATTCTCTCGGTGACCTCAGTGATTATTGGAAACCTATTAGCAAAGCGGATATTAATATAATTTCTCCCTACAATACCTATAAAAATAAAGGTTTACCCCCCGCGCCTATTTGTAATCCTGGCCTCGATTCCCTAATCGCCGCTTATCATCCAGACAGGACTGATTACCTCTATTATATTCACGATTCAAACGGCCAAATACACTACGCCTCGACCCTCACTGAGCACAATGAAAACATTGCTAAATATCTAAAATAATTATTTTTCTTTTTTGTTTACCAAATCGTTCAAAATATTCCAGCGCCTTTTTTTCTCACTCATCGGTATTTCATCTTTATATAATTTTGCCGAAACAGTTCCCCGGCGGGGGGAGTATTTATTAAGATAGGCAATATCAAAACCAACTTTTTTACAGACATCAACTGTATTTTGAAAGGCCACCTCATCTTCGCCCGGGAAACCAATAATGATATCGGTTGAAAACTTAACTCCGGGAACTTTGCTTTTAATTTTTTCAACCAACTCTAAATATTCTTTTTTTGTATATCCCCGATTCATATTTTTTAAAACCTGATCATCACCTGATTGGAAGGGAAGGTGTAACAATCTATCGACATTTGGACACCTAGCTATAGTGTCAATTAATTCATCAGAAAAATCCCAAGGGTTGCTACTGATAAAAGAAACTTTTTTCAAATTTTTCTTAGCCACTTCTTCTAACAACTTTGGAAATAAACTTTTAATTCTTTTTTTCCCCATTGAAGATTGAAGATTGAAAATTGAAGATTCTTTTAAATCTGCTCCATAGCTATTTACATTTTGTCCAATCAACACCACTTCCTCAAAACCTTTTTCAATAGCTTTGTCCACTTCTTTTAAAATATCATCCATTTTACGAGATATTTCCTTACCTCTGGAATAGGGGACGATACAATAGGAACAATAGTTATTACAGCCACTACTGATAGTAATCAAGGCCGCTCTTTTCTTATCTCTTAGCGGCTCCACTTTAAAACTGATTTTTTTAATCGGTAGCATTTCATCCACTCCCTTTATCGTTTTTTTAGAAATCGGCACCAAACATCCTGTTAGTATTATTTTTCTTTTAGACTTTAGGCCTTCGGCTTTTCTTATCTTATCTATTAGTCCATAAACTCTATTTTCGGCTGATTCTCGGATGACACAGCTGTTGATAACTATCAAATTCGCCTCTTTCCAGTTTTGAACAAGCTCATAGCCCCTTTCCTGATAATAGGTCTTTATCCTCTCCGAATCAGATTCGTTTTGAGCACAGCCAAATGTTTTTAGGTATAACTTATTTTTTTGAGGCACGAATCATTTTACCACCACCCACAATTCCTCCGGCTCCGGTTAGTAGAACAATCAGTCCGGGCCAGATAACTCCGGCAGCGGGCAAAGCTTCACTTCCGCTATCGCTATTGACTGCATCCCAGTTTACATTATCAACCCCAGTAGTTAGGGTAAAAGTGATGTTAGATCCATTGCTTGTTAGGACTACTTGGTGATCGCCGTCAGTCAAAGCTGAAGCACTATAACTCCAGTTTCCTGATTCATCAGCCACCGCTGTTCCTTTTTCTCCGTCAATATCAATTTCCACTGAAGTCCCTGCCCCTGCTTCACCGATAAAAACAGGGTTTGAGCCCGTGTACCACCACTGTGACAGTTGTCGGCCACTAGTATCAACCCCCCCGATTGATTTTAAGTTAAAACCTCCCGCCAAAACTATTTTACCCGTGAATAAAAATAAAAATCCAATTAAAAAAGAAAAAAATATTTTCTTAAACATAAATAAATTTATCACAATTAAATATACAATACCATTCAATTTATTGCATTATTGCACTCTTATTCTAAAAATGAGATTATTATTTCATGACAGATAATCAATCAAATCTTAGTTATCAAGATATTTTAGACAAATACGCTGAAAGTATTAGTTCAAAAGACGATCACCAAATTCCCGAGGAAAAAATTAAACCTGAGCCAGAATTAGAGCCGGTTAATCCTCCCGAGCCCATTCTTACCCCAGAAGAAGAAGAGATGGTTAAATCACAGCCTGAACCTCAATCTGAACTCGAGTCCCAAGCTTCACCTCAAATCGAAGCTCCTCCGGCCCCCGAGGCGATTAATCCTCCCCCGGTTACTGAAGCCATTATCCCTCCCATTGTCCCGCCAGAGCTAACTAACGAAAGCGGATCTATACCCCCTTCTCTTCCTCCCAAAAAACAAAATCATTTTTTTAAATATCTCTTTTTCTTTTCTTTAATTATTTTCATTATTGTTTTAGTTTTAGTTGTCATTTCCTTTTTAAATTCTCAAAAACCAATTACCGATAGTCAGGAACTTCCTCCAAATAACATTCCAACATCTATTCCCACTGCCTTTTGCGAACTCAATGATCAAAAATACTCTATTGGTCAAACATTTTCAGCTACTGATGGCTGCAATACTTGTACCTGCGGTGAAGATTTAACTATTTCCTGTACCGAAAAAACCTGTGACCTCACCCCCACTCAATCCGCCACCGTCTCCGCTTCACCTTCAGCCAGTACTCTTCGTTCTCAAGTTGAAGATTGGAAAACTTATACTAAAAGTAGTACAAATTTATCCTGGGGCAAGTGTGGTGATTCTGAGATAGAAATCTCTAAGACCATTAAAGATACAATTTCAAAAGAAACAGCTTATTTCAAAGAAATTGATAACTATAAAATCTACTATACCCCAAAATTAAATTTTACTGCCGAAGACTTAAAAAAATTTGAAATATGTGCAGTTGGCGATAACACTCCTCGGAAAATTATTGGAGATAAAATTCTGTGGGCAGACGGATGTGGTGGAATTTCGGATGAAACATCTGAAAAATGTGACAATATTATGAAACAAGTCGAAATGTTATATAAATTATGAACAAATCAAACCTAATTTTAGCCTCTGTTTCCGCCATAATCTTTACTTCTATCTTAATTATTTTTTCTCCAACTTCTAAAAAAACTTTTCCTTCTTCTCCCACTCCCAGTCCCATTCTCACCGAATCAATTTCTCCCACCCCCAATCCCACCGCTGACTGGAAAACATACAATGACGAATTACTTAAAGTGGAATTTAAATATCCTTCGCATTATATCCAAGAAATCACTCAAAATAATAGCTATTATTCTATTGACCTTTTAGGTTCGGATTATCAGACCATTGACAGCGATATGGGAACTCAAAGAAGGGGTACTTTTTTTATTATCACTGAAAATCCAAAATGTAATTCAGGTGCAATAATTGGTGAAACATTAATTACTTCTAATAAAATTTATACTATCTACAAAATTAATGGATATGAAGGTCCGGATTACAAATCAGCCGTTATAAAAAAACCAGAGGGTGGTTGTTTAAGTTTTGGTTGTATGTCAGAAAATCTCTGTGAAGAATCGATTTATGAAGATTTTGTTTCCATTCTCTCCACCTTTAAATTTACCCAGTAATTCTCCCCCTTGCTCTACATATAAATTAAGTATATAATTCTCCACATTTGGCGAGCGGTTGGTACATTACTCGCTTGTCCGTCTAAATGCGTAGCTTTTGGCGGATTCTTCACTTAAATTTTATAAAAAATTCGATGCCTTCCGCAAAAAGAACTAATTGGGGTAAAAAATATCCTCAAATTCCTGCTTTAGATTTATTAGCTGTTCAAAAAGAATCCTGGGAAAAATTTCTAAAAACTGACCTTGAAGAAACCGTCCGTGCTATTTCTCCCATTTCCGACTACACCGGCAACAACTGGCTTTTAGAGCTCGGAGAACTTTTTTACGACAAGCTTACCTTGACTCCAGAAATTGCCCGTCTTAAGGGTTTAAATTATACTGTTCCTGTTTATACCAAGGCTAAATTAACCAACAAAAGAACCGGTCTCGTCCGGGAAGAAGATGTTTTTCTTCTAAATCTTCCCACCATGACCCCGGAAGCCACCTTTATTATCAATGGTATTGAAAGGGGAGTTATCAATCAGCTCGTCCGCTCTCCTGGTGTTTACTTTACTAGTGAAATTGATCCCGCTACCGGTAAAACTCTTTGCAATGCGGAGATTCGTCCTGTTCGCGGCTCTTGGCTTGAATTTTTTATTGGTAAAAAGGATGTTATTTTTGCCCGTATTGACCGTAAAAAGAAAGTACCAGCTACCATTATTCTTCGCGCTGCCGCGGCTTTAACTGACAAACAACTGGTCGGTGAATTCGGAGATTATATCAATGGTACGATTATGGCTGACCCGACTAAAACCCAAGAAGAAGCTTATTTGGAATTTTATCGCAAGCTTCGTCCCGGCGAACCAGTCGTTCTCGAGAACGCTCAAAAATTTTTCAATGATCGTTTTTTTGATCTTCGCACCTATGAATTAGGTCAAGTTGGTCGTCACAAAATCAATAAAAAATTCTCTTTTAATTTCTCTGATGAAAATAAAGAAAATTGGGTCATCAAAAAAGAAGATTTAATCGCTACTATCCGTTATTTAATCAAGCTTCAAAAAGGTGAAGCGACTCATTTTGATGATATCGATTCTCTGGCCAACCGTCGTCTTCGTCGCTGTGGCGAAATTGTGGCCCAGGTCGCTCTCCGTCCCGCCATGGCTCGTTTTGAAAGAATGGTCAAAGAGAGAATGTCCCTGCTTTCCACTAAGGAAAAACCGACTCCTTCTCAAATGATCAATCCCCAGCCTTTAATTTCTTCTCTTAATACCTTTTTTAGAAGCAATCAACTTTCTGCCATTTTAGATCAAACCAATCCTCTGGCCGAGCTTGATTTACTCCGCCGTGTCACCGTGGTCGGTGTCGGTGGTCTTACCCGTGAAAGAGCTGCCTTTTCTATCCGCGACGTTCATTCTTCCCAGTATGGTCGTATCTGTGCCGTTCGTTCTCCTGAAGGTCCAAATATTGGTCTTGTCACCTACCTGGCTCTTTACGCCAAGGTCAATAAATATGGTTTTATCGAGGCTCCTTTCCGAAAAATTGTCAAAGTTGGCAAAAATTACACCTTTTCCGATGATGTAGTTTATATGGATGCTGATGATGAATATGATCATCAAATTACCAATCTCGGGATCAAAATTGAAGATAATGTCATCAAACAAAATTGGGTTCCTATTCGCTATCAAGGCGAATTTTCCGAAGGTCCTATTGACCAGGTTAAATTTATTGATATGGTGCCAAATGAAATTGTTGGTGCCTCTGCCTCACTAATTCCCTTTATCGATCATGACGATGCTACTCGTGCCCTCATGGGCTCTCATATGCAGACGCAGGCTGTTCCCTTAGTTCAGCCTGAAGCCCCCATTGTTGGCACTGGTTTAGAGGCTGATGTGGCCTCGGCTATGAGTCGCTGTGTCTTATCAAAAAACAGCGGGACTGTTACTTATGTTGATGCCAATAAAGTAGTTGTTGATGATATTACCTATCCTGTCACTAAATTTGAAAGAACTTCGCCATATGGTACCTGCTACGATCAACAGGTACTCGTCAATCTTGGTGACAAAGTCAAAAAGGGTGATGTCTTAATTGATGGTCCGGCGACTAGTCAAGGTGAATTATCCATCGGTCGAAATTTACTGGTCGCTTACGCCTCGGTTGACGGTCTCGGATACGAAGATTCTTTTTTAATTTCTGATCGTCTCGTTAAACAGGATGTTTTAACAAATATTCAAATTTTTGAATACAAAGCCGACGTGGTCGAAACCAAACTTGGAACTGAAGAATTAACTAAAGATATTCCCAATGTCTCTGAAGCCGAACTGGCTAAATTAACCGAAGATGGTATTGTCATGATTGGCGCTACTGTCGGTCCTAATGATATTTTAGTTGGAAAAGTAGAACCTCGAGGTGAAAAAGAACTTACCGCCGAAGAAAGACTCTTAAGAGCTATTTTTGGTGAAAAAGCCCGTGAAGTTAAAGACACTTCTCTTCGTGTCCCCAACGGTGAAGGGGGAGTTGTTATCAAAATTGAAACTTTAGGTAAGGATGATGGTGATGAGCTTGATCCTGGCGTTAACAAAGTTGTTAAGGTCTATGTCGCTCAACTCCGTCGTATTCAAGAGGGTGATAAAATTGCTGGACGTCACGGAAATAAAGGTGTTATTTGCCGAATTATGCCCGAATATGACATGCCACGTTTAGCTGACGGAACTCCGGTTGACCTTGTCATGTCTCCTCTTTCAGTTATTGCCCGGATGAACCTTGGTCAAGTGCTTGAGGTTATTTTGGGCTCAGCTGGACAAAAATTAAACAAAAAATATGCCGTCCCTGTTTTTGAAAAATATAGCGAAGCTCAAATTGGTAAAGAACTTACTGAGGCAGGTCTCGCTGTGACCGGAAAAACTAAATTATACGATGGTCGTACTGGCGATGCTTTCGATCAAGATGTCGTTGTTGGAGTGGGTTATATTCTAAAGCTAGTTCACATGGTTGACGATAAAGTTCATGCTCGTTCGACTGGTCCTTATTCCTTGGTTACCCAGCAGCCTCTTGGCGGAAAAGCCAGAATGGGAGGTCAGCGTCTTGGAGAAATGGAGGTTTGGGCTCTTGAAGCTCACCGAGCTGCTCATATTTTGCAGGAAATGTTAACTATTAAATCTGATGATATTGAAGGTCGGACTCATGCTTTTCAAGCCATCATCAAAGGCCAGGCTATTCCTGAGCCAGCCATCCCCGAGTCATTTAAGGTTTTGACCAAAGAACTTGCAGGACTAGCTCTCGATATTTCTCCTGTCGGTATGAAACCTGTCGTTGAAGAGGGGCAGACAGAGACAAAAGTTGATGATTTAAAGGAGGCTAACTAATGTTTAAATTTAAAAATATGCTCGATTTTACTGGTATCGAGATTAAGCTCGCCTCTCCAGAGGAGATATTATCCTGGTCAAGTGGCGAAGTCTTAAAACCGGAAACAATTAACTATCGTTCATGGCGTCCCGAAAAAGATGGTCTTTTTTGTGAAAAAATATTTGGTCCTTCCCGTGATTACGAATGTTACTGTGGTAAATACAAAAAAATCCGATTTAAGGGTGTTATTTGCGACAAGTGTGGGGTTGAGGTGACTACGAGTAAAGTCCGTCGAGAACGCATGGGACACATTGCTCTGGCCGCTCCCATTGCTCATTTATGGTATCTCCGAAATACTCCCTCACCTCTCAGTGTGATTCTCGATGTTCCCCAAAAAGAGCTCGAAGCTGTTGTCTATTTTACTAAATACTTAGTCACTGCTATTGATGCTGATAAAAAGAAAGAAGCCCTAGTAAATCTGGAAGTAAATTCTGGAAAACGTCAAAGTCAAATCGATATCGACTCAAAAGAGACTATCGAAAAATTAAAAGCTCAAACTGCCAAGGAGAAAAAAGATCTTGATAATAAAATAAAAAACAAAGACCAGCTTTTGATTGCTAAAGAAGAGCGCGAAGTCCGACTCAAACAAGATATTCAAAAGATTGAAAACAAAGCTGCCAGCGAGAAAAATCGCATCGAATCTTTGATCAAATTTTTGGAAGACAAGATAAAAAGTATGGAAGTTCTTTCCGTTCTTACCGACGAAGAAGAATTTTATTTAGCTCAGTTTAAAGCTGATATTTTTTATCAGGCTAAAATGGGTGCTGAGGCTTTACTTGAAGTCTTAAAAAACCTCGATTTACCCGAAACTGTCAAGAATCTTAAAAAAGAACTAGCTAAAACCAGTAGTAAACTCAAAAAGAAAAAAATCATGTACAAAATCAGAATTTTAAATGGCATGATCGAAAATTCTATTAGTCCGGCTTGGACCATATTACAATATGTTCCAGTTATTCCACCAGATTTGCGTCCCATGGTTCAACTTACTGGCGGTCGTTTTGCCACTTCTGATTTAAACGATTTATATCGACGTCTAATCAATCGTAATAATCGTCTCAAAAAATTAATTAAACTCGGTGCTCCTGAAATTATTCTACGTAATGAAAAAAGAATGCTTCAAGAATCGGTCGATATTCTTATCGATGCTCAGAAAGCTTCTAAAAATAAACGAAAAAGTAGTAAACGTTTACCTCGCTCTCTCTCTGACTTACTTCGAGGCAAAAAAGGTCGTTTCCGACGTAATTTACTGGGAAAAAGAGTCGATTATTCTGGTCGTTCCGTCATTGTGGTTGGCCCAGAATTGAAACTAAATCAAGTAGGTTTACCAAAGGAAATAGCCCTTGAAATGTATCGACCCTTTGTTCTCCGAGAGCTAATGGACAGCGGTCTAGCGGCTAATATCAAATCGGCCAAAAATTTAATCGATCACCGTATCAATGAAGTTTACGATATTTTGGAAAAAGTAACTAAAAATACCTATGTTCTCTTAAACCGTGCCCCCACTCTTCATAAACTTTCAATTCAGGCCTTTAAACCGGTCTTAACTGATGGTCTCGCCATTCGGCTTCACCCTTGCGTCTGTAAGGGTTTCAATGCCGACTTTGATGGAGATCAAATGGGAGTTCATCTACCTCTTTCTGCGGCAGCCCAAAGAGAAGCCAGAAAATTAATGTTACCTTCAAGGAATCTACTTAAACCCTCTGACGGGGCTCCAGTTTCTATTCCTTCCCAGGAAATGGCCGTTGGTTGTTATTACATTACTTCTGTCCGTTCCGAAGACATTGCCAAAGAAACCGAAGAGGGCTTTAAAGATTTATCGATTATGGGAGACAAGGACGAATTAATTTTAGCCTATCAATCAGGTAAAATTGGATTAAGAGAATTAGTTGCCGTTAAAATCGATGGTAAACTTGTCAAAACTACTTATGGTCGGGTTTGGTTTAATTCTGTCTTACCCCAAGAATTTGAGTTTATAAATCTGCCCATGGCTGGAGCTAAAGCTTTAAATGACTTAATTGTAAAATCATTAGAAATCTCCAGTCGTTTAAAAACTGTTAAACTAATTGATTCTTTAAAGGACATTGGTTTTGCTGGATTTACTCTCTCTGGATTATCTCTCTCTATGCCAGATATGGGCTATCTTCCCGAAAAAGAATCTATTATTGCCTCCGCTGATAAAAAGGTAGTCGAAATTGAAAATAATTATAAAATGGGTCTTATCAGTAATGAAGAGAAAAAACGTCTCTCTCAAAGTGTCTGGATGGAAATTACTGAAAGTATTGCTGAAAAGACCTGGGAAACTTTAGACAGTGATTCTCCAATCCGCATCATTTCCGCTGCTGGTATCAAGCGGGCTAGTAAAGATCAAATCAAGCAACTTTCGGGTATGAGAGGTCTGATGGTTGATCCTACCGGAAAAATTGTCCAGCTGCCTACAAAAAGCAACTTCCGTGAAGGTCTCTCTGTTTTTGAATATATTACTGGTACTCGCGGCACTCGCAAAGGTTTGGCTGATACCGCTCTACGTACTGCCGACGCCGGTTATTTAACTCGTCGTCTGGTTGATACCTCTCATGTCGCCATTACTCGCGAAGATGACTGTGGCACGACTCGTTTTTGGACCATCGATCGCAACGAAAAAAACCGCGAAAAATTCTTTGGTCGTCGACTTCTCGGCCGAGTTTTAGGTAGTGATGTCATTGATCCTAAAAGCAAGAAAATCATCGCTAAAAAAGGTGATTTAGTTGACAATCATTTGCAGGGAATAATTGAGGCGAGTGAAGTCAAAACTGTTGATGTTCGTTCTCCGCTAACCTGTAAATCTAAAATCGGTCTTTGTCGTCACTGTTATGGCTGGGATTTATCCAGCCGAGAGCTCGTTGGCTTTGGTGTTCCTGTCGGGGTTATTGCGGCTCAGTCTGTCGGTGAACCTGGTACCCAGCTAACTCTTCGAACTAAACATACTGGTGGAGTTCTGGGAGTCGACGTGACTCAAGGTTTACCTCGTGTTCAGGAATTATTTGAGGTTAGGACTCCCAAATTACCTTCACCTTTAGCTGAAATCGACGGCAAGGTAAAAATTAAAGAAAATATTGATGGCTACGAAATAAAACTTAGTGGTAAAGACAAGAATAATGTTGCCAAAACAGTCAATTATTTACTTCCCAGTAATGTTACTTTATTAGTCAGTGATGGCGATTTAGTCGGCCAGGGAACCCAGCTTTGTTCTGGTCCGGTAGATGTCAGGGAGATTCTTGAAGTTTCTGGTCTTGAGGCGGCTCAGCGCTACCTAATAAACTCCATTCAAGGGGTTTATGAATCTCAGGGCATTAGTATTCACGATAAACATATTGAAGTTATTGTCAGGGAAATGAGTGATAAGCTAAAAATCGAAGATCCTGGTGATACCAATTTCCTTTATGGTCAGGTAGTGACGAGACCTGTCTATGAAGCTGAAAATGAAAAAGCCAAAGAAAATGTTAAAGATGGCAGAGCCTCAAAGGGACACAAAGTACTTTTAGGTCTGATCCAATCATCTTTGACTACTGGTTCCTGGCTTTCCGCTGCTTCTTTCCAACAAACTACTGGAGTTTTAACCGAGGCTTCGCTGCTGGCTGAGGTTGATAACTTGATAGGTCTAAAGGAAAATGTTATTATCGGACGTCTTATTCCTGTCGGAAAAAGCCAGGAAATTAAATAATTATGCCTACTTATAATCAATTAATTGGCAAATGCCGCAAAGTTCGTCGTCTTAAATTAAGAACCGGAGCACTGCGGGATAATTTTAATAGTATTAAAAATACTAGTGTTGCCACCTATAATCCTCAGAAAAAGGGTGTTGTCACTGTTGTTAAAACCATGACTCCCAAAAAGCCTCATTCGGCTTTGAGAAAAGTAGCCAAAGTTCGTCTCAGTAATCGAGCGACCGTTACTGCCTATATTCCTGGAATTGGGCACAATTTAGCCGAACACGGAATTATTTCTATCCGAGGTGGTCGGGTTCGGGATCTTCCCGGTGTTCGTTACCATATTATCCGCGGTAAATATGACGCTGGAGCTGTTGCTGGTCGTCAGCAATCTCGCAGTAAATATGGTGCGAAAAAATCCGCCTCAGCTTCGGCTTAATATTATATGTTAATTTTTAATTAAAAAATTTTAGAATTTAGAATTTAGATTTTAGGATTTAATTTATTTTTTATGTCACGCAAAGGTCAAAGCAAAATTAGAGAAGTTCTTCCCGATACTAAGTACAACAGTATTATTGTTACCAAGTTAATCAACCGGGTAATGTATGCAGGTAATAGGAACGCGGCCCAAAAGCAGGTTTATGATGCCCTCGAAATATTTAAAAAAGACAGTAAGAGTGAAGATATTATCTCTACTTTAGAGCAAGCTCTTGACAATCTTAAACCCAAAGTTGAGGTTCGACCTCGTCGTATTGGCGGAGCTGTTTATCAAGTGCCCACCCCAGTTCGTGGTTCTCGTCAATATTCTTTGGCGATTAGATGGTTGGTTACCTCTGCTCGTAAACGGCCAAACAAACAATTTCACACCTTTTCGGGGAAATTAGCCGCTGAGCTTTTGGCTACCTTAAATAATGAAGGGACTGCTATTACCAAACGTCAGGAAATTGAAAGAATGGCTGAGGCCAACAAAGCCTTTGCACACCTCAGATGGTAATATGTTAAGATATTTTAATGTCGTTATTTTCAAAACCAAAAGTTGTCCTTTGGCCTAAAAAAGACTCCCTCGAAATTTATTTTGATAAAACTGACAATAACACCCTTTCTTTTGAAATTGACCTCTGGCAGTCGCAATCTGCTGATAATCTCCAAAATCTCGCCACTTTCTTTCAGAAAAATAATATTTCCCAGGTTTACGTCATTTTAGATGATACCTACATTATTACTAAAACCTTTATTTATGATTCGGTTATAACCACTCTTGATCCAAATGAAGTCGTTACCTTAGCCAAAGATTCAGTTGATTTTAAGATATCGCCCGAAGCTGTCACCTTTGATCTTGAGCCTGACAATGAACGGACACTAGTTCGAACCCGCATTTTTAATCAGGAAAAATTTCTTCTTTTGACTTCCAATTTAGAAAAATTAGGCCTCAAAGTGTTAGATTACGAAACTCTTTCCTCCGCTTTGGTTAAACTTTACGCCCATTTTGACAGTGGCCAGCATTTTCTTTTTTATCCCATTAATACCCACGATTATTTAGCTATTCTTTCAAATCAGGGTCATGTTTATTTAACTTCAATTATTAAAAAAACTTTACCTGAGTTAAAAAAATTACTTAATTATTCACAAGCTTTTTTTGCGAACCCCAAGCCGACTCAATATTTTCCTGGTGAAAATTACAATGAGAGTGAAATAGCCCAGCGTTTTCAAAAAGCCTCAAATTTACCCCTTCCTGTCCTTTCTTTTTTTATTGGTAATTCTAAGCCAAAGACTGATATAATAAAACCAACAATACCCGTTATTGATTCAATTCAAGCTCCTATGGAAAACAATAAAAAAAATATTCTTCCCATTATCGCCGTTTTTTTAATTACTATTTTGATTACTTCAGCTATTGTTTGGTTTATTCTCAACCAAAACAATAAAAATACTGAAATAAATACCCCTGCTGGCGATTCCCAGCCCCAAACCGAGGAAATCAGCTCTCCCGTGGTAACCGAAGCTCCAACTCCAACCCCGGCTGAAATTAGTAAGACTATTAAAATTCAGGTTTTAAATGCCACTGACATCAATGGCCAGGCGGCGACTATCAAAACCCAGCTAACTAGCCTTGGTTTTACCAATGTTAGTACTGGCAATAGTGCCAAGAAAGAAACTAGCAATCAGATTCAGGCCAAAAAAGACATTGCCGCTGATTATTTCCTTCAGAAAATTCCCGAATTTTCTGACAGTACCGTTTCTGAGCTCGCTGCCACCTCGAGTTATGATCTCATTTTTATCATTGGTACTGACCTAAAAAAAGTGACCAGCACCCCCTCGGCCTTACCTAGTCCTAGTATTAACCCTAAAACACCATGAGAATATTAGTTACTGGTGGTTGCGGCTTTATCGGCAGCAATTTTATTCACTATTGGCTTTCTCAGCATCCCGATGATTTTATTATCAATCTCGACAAACTTACTTATGCTGCCAATCCCAAATCTCTTGCTGATTTAGACGACAGTCCTCACTATCAATTTATCCAAGGTGATATTTGTGATGAAATTTTAGTTGATAAAATTTTAGCAGATAAGATTAAGCTAATTGTCCATTTTGCCGCCGAATCTCATGTTGATCGCTCGATTGATGATCCTTTACTTTTTGTTAAAACTAATGTTCTTGGGACCTACACTCTTTTAAATTACGCCCAAAAACACGGCAATATTCGTTTTCATCATGTTTCTACTGATGAAGTTTTTGGTTCCATTCCTTTTGGCTCATCGGCCCAGTTTTCCGAGGAAACTCCATACAATCCTTCCTCTCCTTACTCTGCCTCAAAAGCTTCTTCAGATCATTTTGTCCGTTCCTTTTATAAAACATTTGGTCTCCCCATTACTATCACTAACTGTTCAAATAATTATGGTCCCTACATGAATCCCGAAAAAATGATTCCCAGAATGATAACAAATATTATTGATGGTAAAAAAATTCCTGTTTATGGCCAGGGGAAAAATTTTCGTGACTGGCTTTATGTGACTGATCATTGTCGAGCCATCGAAGCAGTTATTACTCAGGGAAAAATAGGTGATACCTATTGCGTTGGAGGACTCAAGGAAACTTCTACCAATATCGATCTCGTTAAAAAGGTTCTTAAATTAATGGCTAAAGATGAATCCTTAATTGAGTTTGTCACCGATAGACCAGCTCATGATAATTATGCCGTCTCATGGGAAAAAATACATCAAGAATTAGGTTGGGAACCCCAGGAAAGCCTAGATTCCGGTTTAACAAAAATGATTAGCTGGTACCGGGAAAATGAGTCCTGGTGGCGTAGTGCCAAAACTGAAGCTGAAGCTTTTTATCAAAAACTAGCCGATTATCAGAATATCCATAAATAATGCCTTACGAACAAATAAGTGAAACAAATTTAAAAGGAGTATTTAAAATCCAGCCAAAAGTTTTTACTGATAAAAGAGGTTATTATTCACCCACTTTAGTTATCTCTGAGTTTGAAAATGCTACCAATATTTCTTTTAACTTAATTCAAGTTGCCTCTTCATTTAATTCTGAGAAGGGAGTTTTTCGAGGACTTCATTATCAGGCTCCTCCCTATACTCAGGGCAAGCTTGTCATGGCTACGGAGGGTTCAGTTTTGGATATTGTCCTCGATATTAGAAAAAATTCTCCCACTTTTGGTCAGCATGTCACTGAGATTTTAACTGCTGAAAAACAAAATCAACTTTGGGTTCCACCTGGTTTTGCCCACGGTTATCTTGCCCTCGAAAACAATACCCGTTTTACTTATTTTGTTACTGATGGGATTTATTCTCCCCAATCTGAAAGAGGGATTAATGTTTTTGACCCCGATCTTCTCATTAATTTACCCCTGAGCCGTAGTGAAATTGTACTAAGTGGTAAAGATAAAATACTACCAAATTTAAGAGATATTTCCCCAAAGGATTTATTATGAAAGAACAAATTTTAGGTACTGGTTTATCTGGCCTGGTTGGTTCCAGAGTCGTTGAGTTAAATCCGGACTTAAATTTTGTTAATGCTTCCCTAGAGAACGGCGTTAATATTCTTGATAAAAAACAGCTGAAACAGTTTTTTAAAAATAATCCCGAGGCGAGTGCCATTATCCATTTCGCGGCTTTTACTGATACTACCGCCGCTTGGAATCAAAAAGGGGATAAAAACGGTCTTTGTTATCAGTTAAATGTCAATGGTACTCAAAACATTGTCGATTTGTGTAAAGAGTATCATAAACATTTAATCCATATTTCCACTGATTTTGTTTTCGATGGGACCAAAAAAACTGAATATACCGAAGAAGATACACCCCATCCCCTCGATTGGTACGGAGAAACTAAATATCTCGCCGAAAAATTAATTATAGATTCTGGTCTTCCCGCTTCTATTGTTCGGATTGCCTTTCCTTATCGAGCCTTATCGAATACTAAGGTTGATTTTGTTAGAAAAATATTAAATAAGTTACAAAATAATGAACCAGTGACTATGTTTACCGACCAGAAGACAACTCCCACCTTTATTGATGACATTGGTCTTGGTTTACGATTTTTTATGGATAAAAAACCACTGGGTATTTATCATCTGGTTGGATCTACCTCTCAATCCCCCTACGACACGGCTAAAAATATTGCTCAAGTTTTTGATTTAAACGCCGATTTAATTAGAAGTTCATCTCTTGAAGATTACTTACGTACTCCAAATGCCCGTCCTTATGCCAAAAA
>ENA-UOWO01002944-UOWO01002944.1-activated-sludge-metagenome-genome-assembly--contig:-NODE-2944-length-20395-cov-5.866962_pt1 | contig 20395 bp, 19 predicted proteins | sample MGYA00238148_ERZ761564 | MGnify/ENA primary metagenome ERZ761564 (study PRJEB28885, sample SAMN05720194) | activated sludge metagenome | isolation source: Anaerobic digester | place: USA... | reverse complement strand
AATGATTTTTTTCATAAAAATATCTTTAGCTTATAGCTTATAGCTTATTAATATTTTACATAATTTACTATCAGTTTATAGACCTAAAAAAATCACGAAATATAGACAAAAAAAATAAAGATCTAAAAAAATAGTCATTGAATTAAGGATGTTTTTGATTGGAATAATTTACAAACTGCTTTCCGACAAGGGGGTCACAGCCTCGCGCGTAGCACCACCGAGACGGGAATTTTCCATAATTTCCGCGGCGACAGAAGCGCGGGGACGGCCATATTTCAGGCGCGATAATTCTTTAATTTTGCTAGCCAATGCTAGATCACCAGTGGCTGGTGGGTAACAAGCCATGTTAAAAGCGCGGGAAGCGGTATTGTCAATCAAGAGACGCAGGTAAGCAGAATATTTTTCTACATTCATGACATCATATTCGCCAAAAACCGGGGCGAACTGTTTGGCCATAGTCTCGGCATCTTCCACGCCAATACGGAAAGAAATCATGGTGCCGGCATTACCAAAAACCGCGTCGCGAATACGGGTGTCTTGGCCATTAACCAACTGGCTGATATACTGGTGAGCCATGATCAAACTCAACTTATATTTTCGGGCTTCGGCAAGAATCGTGGCGATAGAGTCGGTCACATAGTTTTGAAACTCATCAATGTAGAGATAAAAATCGCGGCGCTCGCTCTCCGGCAAGGTAGCCCGAGAAAAAGCGGCCATCTGGAGCTTGGATACGGCGATCAAACCGAGCAAATTGCTATTGACCTCACCGACCTGTCCTTTGGATAAATTGATAATCAAAATTTTACTCTTATTCATCACTTCCTTGAAATCAAAACCTGATTTCGGCTGGCCAATGATATTTCTAACCATTTCGTTTTCTACAAAGCGACCAACCTTGGAAATGAGATAGCCGAGCATTTCCGATTTGTGGAAATCAGAAGTTTGGGCCATTTCTTTTTCCCAAAAAGCTCTGACCATGGGATCGGTAACAAATTGGAGTTTATATTTCTGGAAAGCGGAGTCGGTAAAGATGCGGGGAATCTCGGCCATGGTGCCCGGATTTTTTTTGTCAGCCATCAAGGTGAACATGGCGTTTCTCATATTGTGTTCAAACATGGGGCCGATCATGGCCGGATCGGTCACCAATTTGTAAAAAATTTGCACCATTTCTTGGGTGACAAAGTCCATCTCCTCAACAGTATCCGCTTCCAGCATATTCAAACCGATGGGGCGTTCAATGTCAGCCGGATTGAAGTAGATGACGTCTTCGGCGCGTTCGCGCGGTACAAATTCCAGCGCTTTCTCGGCCAAACCGCCATGTGGATCAACTACGCAGACGCCTTTGCCCTGTTCAATATCCTGTTTAATCATATTTTCCATGAGGACAGACTTACCGACACCGGTCATACCAATAATATAAACATGACGACGGCGGTCAGCCTCCTTGATACGCACAACAGTTTCCTCACCGCGATAAATATTTTTACCCAAAATCAAACCGGTCTTTGGTATCTCGACCGGCGGAGGAGCGGTACGACTGTGGAGCCAATTGATATTGGGGGTCTCGCAGGTTGGCAAAGGGAAATGAAAAAGTGAGGCGCATTCTTCGGTATTCAGGACTATGCGGCGGCGCTCGTCAAAATGGCGATAGATAAAATCATTGATCAGCGCATCAATAGAGCGCTGGCGAGAAACAACAAATCTATTGCCATACTCATAAATATTGTACTGGGTAAATGAATTTAAAATGTCATTGAGATAGCGCTCGGCCGAAGACGGATCCGAAGCCGAGAGCACGACGCGCAGATTGACGTCCAGCCCGGCTTTGGAGGCTTTTTCCTCAATGCCTTTGGCTGTTTCTTCTTCCAGCGCCGAGAGTTTATGAGGAGAATTATAGCCCTTGGCCTGCTGGTCATGATCTTTTTGCTCTTTGGTTTTGCCCGAGGTGCCAGCGACAAACATATCCTTGGAAATCTGCCAAGCTGAATGGCCAAACTGGCCGAGCCAGGAAGAGGCGCCGGCCGCCTTAAGAGCATCAGACATGGTTTTGCCGGACTGCATTTCTTTGACGACTTTCAAGCCGGACGAGCGCCAAGAACTTGGGGCGGAGCGAATTATAAACTGGATGGCGGCGCCGTCAGCCGGACCGAGCTTGCTCAAAGAGTTGGTAACAGCGTCAAGAGGGTCGGAATCCATTTTACGATAAGTCTTCAGGGGAAACATCGGTACCCGGCCAAGCTGTAAATAGGCGCCAGCAACCGAGCTGTTCGGGCGGAAAATATTATAATCTTTAACCTCGTCAATCTGAGCATAAGGATATTGGGCGTGAATCTGTTGTTCCAAATAACGACGCAAATAACCTGGAACGGCCACAAAGAAATTGATCTTGCCATCCAGGGCGACAATTTCCAAAGAGAGATGATCCTGGCGGCCAAAAATAAAATTTTGCAGGCTATGGCTGACGCGCAAACCACCGATAGAGGCAAAGAGTTCTTCGGCTTGAGAAATTTTTTCAATAATTTGTTCTTTGGTTGTCTCTTTGCGAGCATCTTCCAGTTTTATTTCTTTGGGCAGACCGACCCGCAGGATAACTTTAGTAAAAGCGTGGGGCAAGCCAGCCCCTTGGCGGACAATCTTTTTGATTAGCCATAAACCCAAAATAACAACCACTGCCAAAACAATTATGGCTAAAAAAACCTTAACAAAGATAAAAGACAAAAATTGATTTGGACCAACCATAAAAATAAATTACTTGGGAAACCCGGTGTGCAGGCGGGTGATTTGGTCGGTTTTGATCTTGGCTTCCTGTTCTATAAAAAATTTATTGATACCGGGGATAGCCTGCAACCACTTCTTGATAACAGCCAAAACCTTAACGGCGATAGACTTGCCAGAGAGTAAAATATTTTCAATCTGACGAGCTGAACGCTCCCCTTCTTCCCTAAATAGGCGCTGGTGAGCCTCATCAAGGCGGAAATAGATGTCAGATAAATCATCCTCAAGAATACTCTCAATTTGCCGCAAGGTAATGGATTTTGGTATGGCGTGGATAGAGACAACGTCGTCAGAGCCAGGCTGAGAGGCCGAGCCGGAAGGCGCTTGATCCGTGGCTATTGCTTCGGAGAGCTGTTCTTTGGCAGACTCATCGCGACTGGCTTCTCGGCCGGATAATTTTTCCGGATAATCGGTGCCAGATTCAAGAGGGGCGATATCTCTAGCGCCAGCCTCGGAGCGAGGCCGGCTTTCTGGTTTATTGGGGTTGGTGGAGGACATAAGCGGATAAGTATTTAATAATTTTATTTTAACATACTTCCTCCCAAAAAACTATACGAGCTATGGATTGTTGTGTTATAATTAATTTGAATTAACAAAAAACTCATGGCTTCAAAAATAAAAGAGATAAGAACCAAAAAAATACTCTGGCTGGACATCACCAACGCTGATCAGGATAACTTGAAATATCTGCGCCAAGAATTCGGATTTGATCCGGCGGATATCGCCGAGTGCTCGCCGACTTTGCAACGCCAGAAACTGAACGATCGCCAAAAATATATCTTTATGGTGCTTCAATTTCCGGTTTATAACCGAGCTACCGGATCGATAGAATCGTCCGAGATGGATATGTTTATCAGTAAGAAATATTTAATTATCTCTCATAATGGTCAACTCAAGCCCCTAAGCGATTTTTTTAATCTGTGCCAAACTGATACCCTAACCCGAGCCAATATCGACAAGGATGAAGCGATAACTCTGGTTCATAAGATCTTGAGTAAACTTTATAATTACTGTTACCCGATTATCAACCATATAAATATTGATATTGATAGTGTAGAAAAACAAATATTAAACAAGGCCGAAGAAGAGACAATTCGCAATGTGCTTTTGATTAAGAGAAATATCACCAATTTCCAAAAAACCTTACAGGCTCATTATGGCATTCTCCAGAGATTTATAGAGGCGAGCGGTAGTTTAAACTGCCCGCCACAATTGCAAAAAGAATTTTTCTATCTGATCAATCAAACCAAGGATATTTGGAATACGCTGGTCAATTATAAAGATACGATTAACGCGCTCCACGAGACACAGTCATCCATGACCAATTTGAAGATAAACGAGATCATGAAAACCCTGACAATTTTTTCCGTAATAGTCTTCCCCTTGACACTTTTGGCTGCGGTTTTTGGTATGAACACCGTTATGTCAATGCCCTTTGTGGAAAGCGAACATGGTTTTTGGTATATTATCGGGTTGATGTTTTTGGGGATGTGTATGATGCTTCTTTATTTTAAAAAGAGGAAATGGATTTAAAAGGGCAAAAGGCAAAAATCAAAAGACAAAAAATGGAACCGCCTGATAGGCGGTTTTTGGTTGCAAAAAAGTTTATTTTAAGGTAAATTTAAGATATGGAAACAATCAAGATTTTTAACACTCTGGGACGCAAAAAAGAAGAATTCCAACCGCTCAAAAAGGGGCGGGTTTTGATGTATCATTGTGGACCAACTGTTTATTGGACCCAGCACATCGGCAATATGCGTGGCATGGTGATGGCGGATTTAATTGTCAGAAGTTTGGAATATCTGGGTTATAAAGTCAGACTAACACGCAATTACACAGATGTGGGACATTTAACATCGGATGCTGATGAAGGAGAAGATAAAATGGAAAAGGCGGCCAAACGCGATAATTTGTCACCAGACAAAATCGCTGAAAAATATATTGAAATTTTTGAGCAGGATATCAAGGAGCTAAACACCAGACTCGCGGACCACAAACCAAGGGCCACTGAAACGATTCCCGAAATTATTAAAATGGTCAAAACCCTTTTAGACAAGGGAGATGCCTACGAGACCGATCTGGCAGTTTATTTTGACACGACCAGGGCAAAAAACTATACCCAATTGTCCGGACAAAAAATGGAAGAAAATATCCAAGACGCTGGCAAGGGCGAGGTGTCTGACAGCGGCAAAAAGCATCCGGCGGATTTCGCGGTGTGGTTTTTCCGGGCTGGGGCGCATAGAAATGCTTTGCAATATTGGCCGTCGCCTTTTCACTCCAAACTGGTGAATAATGGCGAGGGCTTTCCGGGCTGGCATATTGAATGTTCGGCCATGAGCAAAAAATTTCTGGGCGAGACGATTGATATCCATATGGGTGGAGTGGAACATATTCCCGTTCATCACACTAATGAAATCGCCCAGAGCGAGGCGGCCAATGGCGTGAAGTTTGTCAATTACTGGTTGCACAACGAACATCTGACAGTGGGTAACAAAAAAATGGCTAAGTCAGAAGGCACGAGCTATACCTTGAGTGAAATTAAAGAAAAAGATTTTGAACCGATGGCTTTGCGCTATTTCTTTTTGCAGGCGCATTACCGGAGCAAACAGAATTTTACATGGGAAAGTCTGGCCGCCGCTGATACGGCATATGACAGATTAAAAGAATTTTTAGTCTTAAGGGATAATGGCGGCAAATCCCAAGCACAAAATCCCCACCTGCGTCAAGACTTCGGCGGGCAGGTAAAATCCAAAATAAATCCCAAATCGCAAATCTCAAATTATAAAAAACAGTTTGTCGGATATATTGCTGATGACTTTAATGTGCCCGGAGCTTTGGGATTGGTGTGGGAGATAATAAAAGATAACTCACTCCCCTACTCGGATAAAAAGAAATTGATTTTGGATTTTGATCAGGTGTTGGGGTTGGGATTGGATAAAATTAAAAAAGAGAAAACCAGCGTGCCCAAGGAAGTGGCAAAGTTGGCGGACGAACGGGAAGCGGCCAGGAAAAACAAAGACTGGGCCAAGGCAGATGAACTGCGAAAAAAGATTTATGATTTAGGATTTATGATTGAAGATGCGGATGGCAAGAGTATAATAAAAAAGAATTAATATCCAAAATCCTAATATCCAACCAAATTTAAAATCAAAAAAATTAAGACCACCCGCCAAATCGGCTGGTGGTTTTTGGGTGGGGAATATTCGGAAAAGCGGCTCCTAATTTAACATTTTTTGCCCAGCCAACTGTCCGCAGGCGGCGGCGATATCGTCGCCAAAGCTATGACGGAGGGTAACGTCCACGCCGCCACGCTTCAAGATGTCGTGAAACTTTCGCAGGCGCTCGGGGCTCGTTGGCTCAAAAAAACCAGTCAGGTTGTAGGTGAGCAAATTAATCAGATAGAGCTTCTTTTTCATGAGTTTAGCAAGTTTTTTGGCCGCCGCATCACTGTCGTTAACGTCTTTGATCAAAAGATACTCAAACATCACTTTGCGGTTGGTCTCTTTTAGATAATAATCAACGGCGGAAAAAATCTGGCCTAGAGAATATTGTTTGGCAATGGGCATCAAAGTCCGGCGCGTTTCATCATCCGGCGCGTGGAGAGAAACTGCCAAATTAATAGCTAGTTTCTCTTTGGCCAGTTGGCGAATACTCTCGGGAAGGCCGGCGGTGGAAATGGAAAAGTGGCGCGCGCCGATATTCAAAGTATCTTTGGAGTTTAATATTTTGACAGCCTCTAACACATTGTCATAATTCAAGAACGGCTCGCCCATGCCCATAAAAACCAAATTATTCACACTCTCCTCTTTTTGTTTTAAAAAGCGAGCAAAAGATAAAACCTGGTCAATAATCTCACCGGCTTCTAAATTTCTCCGAAAACCAATTTGGCCGGTAGCACAAAAAGCGCAACGCAGAGGACAACCAGCCATAGAAGAAACGCAAACCGTGTTGCGCCGGCCGGGATAATCCATGAGTACGGCTTCCACCCGTTCCCCATCATGGAGATTAAAAACGGCTTTGATGGTGCGCCCGTCACAAGAAGGAAAAGGCTCGACTTTGATAGAAAGAGGAAATTCGGTTTGCAATTTTTGGCGGAGAGCCAAAGGAAAAACCGTGGCCGCGGCCCAATCGGTGATCAGCTCTCTAAAAATGAGATGTTTGGCCTGAATCAGACGGTAAGACGGTTCGGCCGCTAAAATAAATTTCAATTTGTCCAGAGTAAACATAAAAAACTTGATAATATAAAAACAGTATCAAAAATACTGCTGATGCTAAAAATTTTTATGATAGATTAATTTTGTTTGAATCGTTTCAGGATTAAAATACTCAAAACAAAAGCAATGGCGAAAAAAATAGCACCACCAAAACAGGGGGTAAGAAAGGGGTTGGCGGCGTTGCCCGGGCAACCGACTTCACAGGTGCCACTGTTCAGCCAGCCAATGAGCTCGCGGCCAAAGTTGTACCAGGCGAACAGGGTACCACACAAGAGTACAATAAATTGAGCGGTGATGATTTTTTTCATGATTTTATTGTTAATTAATATTTAGCTGGGTTTTAAATACGTTTTGAAAAAATTACTTTTTGTGCTGGAGAATAAAGTTGCGCGTTTCAAAAATAGTACCTAAATTGTCGGTATATTGAATACCAGCACTATTGAGCCAGAGCTCATATTCGAGCCAGCGCCGGCTAAATTCTTCGCGCTCAGATGGAGGGATAACTTTGGCTACGCTCTTGAGCGGGGTATTGAAAAATTTATCATCCCTCACGCTAAAACCAACAAATTCAATCAAGCGCTGAAACTCCGACTCCCTAACCAAAGACTGATAATATCTTTCCAAACCAAAAGCCGCGAATAAAGGACCAATAATGTTTTTTAACCTTTCTCGGCCGGCATGGAAATGGCCGGAATCATAATTTATCAAAAAATAGCCATCGGCCGCCAGGTATTCTTTGGCCGTTTGCAAAAAAGCCAAGCGGTGATAAACGTGTTCTAGGGCGCTAAAAGAAAAAATTAAATTGAATTTGCCATTTAGTTGAGAGTGAAGTTTGTAGGCTGAACTCTCAATAATCGTAGCCGGCAGACCACGCAGATTTTCCCTGGCTAATTGGCAAGCATGTTTGTCCGGCTCTACTCCGACGTAGCTAACTAATTTGGAATATTTGGTCAAAAGATTGATAAAATTGAGAGCCTCGCCACAACCCAAATCCAAAATTCTGACTGGTTCATTTCTTGTCTTTAGATAATCATCAAGCCAATTAAGGCAGTAAATTTTCGCGCAATTTCCGAAAGTAAGAAGCATATATAGTTATTTTACTATAGAAAACCAATCAAGCAAGCCTCTGGGGATTAATGACTATTGACAATTATCTTTAAGGGGATAAGATAAAGGCAATAAAGCCCTGGCTCGTGCGTCGTTGTCAGCAATAAGCGGTGAGAAAAAAAGTATTTCTCGCTATAGAAAAAGAACCCTGCGGTTCTTTTTTTATTTAAGGCTGAAGAATTTCTTCGGTTTCACCGTTAATAGAAATAATTACCGACTTTACGGTGGAAAACTGTTTGAGAGTTTCCGTGATTTGAGCGCGCACAGCGCTAACCCGGCAGGAACCTCCGGCCGCCTCTTCTAATTTTTGATTAAAATCAACTTTGGCCACGCCATTTTCAATGGTTAATTTTTGAATTTCTACGCCCGATGGCAAGTTGGTATAATAGCCATAATCCAAATCAAGGGAACTCGGGCCTTTAAATAATTCATCCAGGGCGGCTCGGGCAACGGCCTCGGTCTTGGCGACGTTTCTCTCAACTGGAAAAACCTGATTACAGGAAACGGTCGGGTCGAGTTCATTATTGTTAAAAAATACTTTGACCGTCTCGAATTCGCCAGTGGGCAAAGTGACGGGAATCCTTAATTGCCGGTCGTTCTCTGGTAAGCCAGAAGGATTATCATTGTTGAGTAATAAAAATCCTTTGGTGGTAGTCGACTTTGGCAGGAAATTCAAGGTGGCTTTGAAAGGAACAAAATTTTCGGTAGTCCACTCGCTTTCGGCGGTGGCTAAACCGCTACCGAGAATATTATCATTTTCATCAACTAATTTGACTGGGAAGACAGCTTCAAAAAACCAAGGGCCACGGGCTTCGCCCAAAATAACGAGGGGGCTTTGAATTTGCTGGTCTCTGGCTGGAGTTGTAACTTTTATACCAGGCTGGCATTCAGAGCGGAAATATTGCCATTCATCGCATTTATCGCCATTGGTAAAAACGCACAATCCAGATTCACCGCCGGTAGCGTCATATTCCACGGTTAATTGGCCATCGTGATCAAGACAAAATTGCGAGGCCGGATTGGCCAGGCCGGTATTATTATTGGTATTGACTGGTGGAACACAACCGGTGGTGGGCATGGGAGTCGAAGGGTTGCCGTGTTTGACCCACGCGCCATTGACGCAGAGCCAAGTGTCTTCCGAACCTCGGACAACAAAGAGAACTAGACCCAAGACGCAAAAGAAAAGAAAAGCCAAGAGATATTTTTTGAACATATATTTACAATTTTAAATTTTTCCGCCAATTCACAAAGTAAAAAATTTCTACTCATATGAAGGCGGATCACCCTTAGGGTGATAATTTATAATTTTTAATGATATAATTCTAAAATCTAGGACAAATCTATTATTAGCTGTTCAATCTGTTGTTCTGGATATTAACAACAGATTGGAACAGATTTAAAAACGGATTTTAGCGGAAATGGCCTATATATATTCATCCTAGCTCAAATTACCATAAAAAACAAAGGGAGAACGTTTGGCGTTCTCCCTTGACAATATTTAGGCCACTTCTACTGTATACCCATCTTCCACTAAAATAATCCCCACGTCGGTTTCTGTTTTTCCAGTTCTAGAATACACTAGAGTGATGTCTAGTGTTTGTCTCTGAAAATCAAATACCGACAGAAAGGAGAATCCTAGATTGAAGACAAGACCTTCAATGTAAGATAGGTCTGCTGGCCCTTTTACTCCCTTTATAAGCAGCATAATCGCTCCTCCAAAAAAATTAGCTACTTTTGTTTTTTATAATATTTTCTCCCCTTTAATTCTTTGGGTAAATATTCCTGTCCGGAAGAATCTTGGAGCGGGGTGTATTTATAATTTTTACCATAACCGATATTTTTCATCAACTGCGTTGGAGCATTCCTTAGATGAAGGGGCACTGGCAGTTGGCCAAATTCCTGAACGTCTTTGACTACCTCGCCATAGGCCAAATAAGTGGCAATACTTTTCTGGGCTTCAGATAAATAAATAACCAACTGCGCCAGATGAACCGCGCACTCGGGCATGCCGAGCTTGTGACAAACGTCGAAAATAGAGTTGGCCAAAACTACGGCGAAATTATCGGCCAGACCAACGTCTTCGGAGGCAAAGCGGACTAGGCGACGAGCGATGTAGAGCGGATCTTCGCCAGCTTCCAACATGCGAGCCAACCAGTAAAGGGCGGCATCAGGATCCCCTCCACGCATGGATTTGTGCAGAGCGGAAATAATATTATAGTGCTCTTCCCCACCCTTGTCATACATCAGAGCTTTGTGTTGGAGCGCTTCAGCAATCAGTTGTTTGCCAACGAGTCTAGCGCCTGTTTTGGCTGGCACAGTATTTTTCACAGCGATCTCCAAAGCATTGAGAATAACCCGGGCATCGCCATTGGAAATTCTGATGAGAAAATCTTTGGCTGTGTCTTCTATGTTGGCTTGATAATTGCCCAAGCCGCGAACCTTATCTGACAGCGCTCGAGCGATGATTGATTCTAGGTTGGCTGGTGATAGCGGTTTCAGAACATAAACACGGGAACGAGAAATAAGCGGAGAAATAACTTCAAAAGACGGATTCTCGGTGGTGGCGCCAATCAAAGTAATGATACCCTTTTCCACTTGAGGCAAAAGACTGTCCTGCTGGGCTTTGGTCCAACGATGGATTTCATCCACAAAAAGAACAGTGCGCTGATTGTGATATTTGCGCCGCTCCTTGGCCGCCTCAATCACCTCGCGCAGATCTTTAACTCCGGAAGTAACGCCGGACAGTTCCACAAAAAAGGAATTGGTGATTTTGGCGATGACCGAGGCGAGCGTGGTCTTGCCAGAACCGGGCGGACCCCAAAAAATCATGGAAGGCAGATCATCGGCCTCAATAGCCCGACGGAGTAGTGTGCCTGGGCCGATGATGTGTTCCTGACCCATGAATTCGTCCAAGCTGATCGGGCGCATCCTATCAGCAAGTGGGGCGGCTGATTTTATACTTTGTTGTAAATTGTGATCGAAGAGATCCATGGTGACAATTTTAAATTCTAAATTCTAAATTTTAAAATAAATCTCAAGATAAAATTTTAAAATTTAAAATTTATAACCTTAACTGACATTAATAAGATTATATTGTCTGGAGCCAAGGCCGATTTCTTCGCCATGAGACAATTGTTCCAAACCGCCGAACTCGGCAAACTCCGGATATTGTTTGGTGACTAAATCATAGGACGCCTGATCAATAGCGACTGGGTCTGATGATAATAGGATACCAATGTCTGGAGTTAGAATAGGCATTGGCTGATCGTGACAATCACATTTCTCAGTAATGTTCATCAAAAAATTCAGATAAAAGCACTGCCGGCCAGCAACAGCGGCCAAGGCATATTCGGCCAGGCGCTCCTGAAAAGTCTCTTTGGTGGTGCCACCCCAGGGCACGTTGATAGCGCCAGAGGGACACAGAGCCATGCATTTGGAACAACTGATACAAACACTCTGATCAATGCGCGCTTTGCCGGAGTCATCATAGCTGATCGCGCCGACTGGGCAGTTGGCGATACAAGAGCCACAACCAATACATTTTTCTGGTTTAACTTGGTGTTTGACCGAGGCATGAAGCGCTAGCTTGCCACGGCGCGAAGCTAGACCCATGCCGATATTTTTGAGAGCGCCGCCAAAACCGGCCGAGATGTGGCCTTTGAAATGAGAAATAAAAAATATAGCTGGATATTTTTGCAAGCCGGCACCAAAATAGGCAGTCTGGAAATGCTGACTGTGCCGGACTGGTAACTCTAAATCTTCATCGCCAGCCTCGCCGTCCAAAATATCAAGGGACGCGAAATCAAAACCATGACGACGAGCCAATCCAAGATGCGTACTTGTTTTGGCGCGGGGACTTTTGTACAAAACATTACATTCAATCAAGGTAGGGCTGGGTAATAAATCAACAAGCTGTTTTATTTTTTCCGCTGGGACAAAAGTCGTATTCCCCTCTTCGCCAAAATGGACTTTAACACCCAAAGGCGAGGTGAATTTGGGCAAAACACTTTTGATTTTCTGAGGGTCTAAATTTGTTAAGAAATAAACAGTAGGCATAAAAAACAGCAATTTATTGGAGGTTAATATGGATTGAGACGAAGATATTATTATCTTTATCTTCTCACTTTTGGCCCTTTTTGGCAAACCAAAAAGGAGCTTCTAATATTTAGAAGCTCTGAAAAAATAAGTAGTGATTAAGAGTAAAAATGGTTGGCGGGGCTAAGGATTATTTGAAAGTATCAATCTTCAGCGGAGCTTGATCTTTGCGACCGTCAATCAAGTCTCTCAAAATAGATTTTTTACTATTAAGGGTCAAGAGAATTAAAGTACTGACTACGCCCCAAAAAGACATCACGCCAAACAAGGTATCAAAGCCAAAACGCTCAACTATCAAGGCGCCAATCGCGGCGCTCGAGGCAGTGGCAACACCAACGCCCACATCTTCCAGTGACCACTCGAAGCCAACAATTCTTCGATCGACATGTCTGGTAAAAATTATGCGCCAGGCTGGGACGGCCATAGCGTTGGCAAAACCGTTTAGAACTTGCACTAAATAAATATGCTCTGGCCGGGATGACAAGGCATAAAATATTGGTATTAAAGAAATCAAAAGGGTCCCGATTATTATAAAAAAATATTCGTCCACCTCACCTTTCAGTTTATCCATCAGGCGGCTAAAGGGCATAACCAAAATAACCCTGGTAACCCAATAACAAGATACGGCATAACCAATCACCTCTATCCGATTATCTATATTTTCCAAAACAAAAACGGCAAAAATTGGCGCCAACAATCCCACGGAAAAGAAAAGAAAAAAATCAGAGAGTATTAGGGTGCGAATTATTTTATTGACAATGTTTTTATTAAACATATTTACATTGCACTTATAATTTTATTTTCCCACGGTTTCTGATTGGCGGAGTATTTTTTTTATTTTGACTTTCTTCTGGCCGGCTGGTGTTTCGATGATGACAAGATCCCCAATTTTTGAACCCAAAAGAGCACAGCCGATGGGAGAAACAACAGAAATTTTATTTTTCTCAAAATCAGCATCGGCCGGGAAGACAAGCCAGAAAGAAAAATCATCGCCCGTTTGGACATCAGTAAAACTAACGAGCGAATTCATAGAAACAATATCCTCTGGGATGGTTTTCGATGACAATATTTTGGCCCTAGTTAACTCAGCGGCCAGCGCTCGATCATAATCATTTAATTGATTTTTGCTATAAACAAAATCCGTTAATTTTTTATGATCATTTTTAGTAATATAAATAGTATTCATAGAATCAATAATATAAAAAAATAAAAACCGGCTCTTTGGGCCGGTTGTCGTTTTTCCTTGAAAACAAAAACAACCAGCTAAGTGGCCAGTTCTAAGATCAGTAAGGTATGTTGGTGGTTGTTTGCAAAGATCATATAATTAAAAAATCAGTATAGCAACATTTTAATAAAAAAGCAAGGTAGGGTAACAATAAAAGAAGGCTTCTTAAAATATTTTAACTGGTCGGGCTGGGCGGAATTGAACCGCCATTACACGCACCCGAAGCGTGCGTAATACCGTTATACCACAGCCCGTTGGGGTTATTATAGGGAAAAATATAAAATAGACAAGGGGGCGAATAAATAATTATAAAAGGGCGTATGGCCATACGCCCCTACAAAAAATGAATATTGGAATTATTCGCCGAGTGTTTTTTTAACTTTTTCTACCACCTCAGCTAAACTAAAATCGACTTTAACCAAATAACCAACCACACCCAAAGAAACGCCCTCGCTGATCTTTTCAGTGTCAGACAACTGCGAGAGTATCATCACGGGTATTTCCGCAGTGGCGGAGTCCTGACGCATTTCTTTGAGAATAGTCATACCATCTTTTTTGGGCAACATCAAATCCAATAAAACCAAATCCGGAGCAAAGCTTTTGACTTTATTAAGACCATCCTCTCCATCATAGGCCGTCTCCGCCTCGTAACCAGCCTCCCCTAGCCCAACTTTCATGGCATCGGCCAGAGCGGTTTCGTCTTCAATGATAAGAATTTTTTTAGCCATAAAAAAATATTAAATAATAAAATTATTGTAATTTTTCCTCGACAACATTTTGAATTTCCTCGGCGCTTAAATCCGATTTGATCAAACAGTTGGAGGCGCCAAGAGCCATCACCTTATCACCAACATCCGAAAGGTTGGTCATAACTATAACCGGAATCTTATCGGTCAGTTTTTGTTCGCGCATATGGCCCAAGACGGAGAAACCATCCATTTTAGGTAAAATCAAGTCAAGGAGAACCAGGTCCGGCTGAAAGGAATTAATCTTTTCCCAACCCTCTTCGCCGTCAATCGCCACCGCTATTTCATAGCCTTTTTCTTTGAGCATTTGCTCCAGGGCCTTGACTAGTGTCTGTTCATCTTCAATAATTAAGACTTTTTTGGCCATATTTTTATAATTTAGCATTAATTTAGTTTAAGTATAACAAAAACTATTGTTTTTGCCAAATAGCTTTGGCCGCGTTCCAAAAATCAGGTTCATCTTTTTCTGTTTTCAACCAATACCACCACTCTACCCCCCAAAAATAGGCTGTGGGGAAACCCGCTTTTTTGACATAAACTAAATTGCGTTTAAAGTCTTTGAGATCAAAAAGATGATACTGATCCTTGATCTTGAAGTGAGTAATATTCTCACCATTGATATTCCAGGGCTCAGCTTGGAGCTCGGAAACAATCACCTGGCCAATGCTCGGATTGTGGCGCTTAATATTTTGGGCTTTGAAATAGTAATAAGCCGGCGGCCAAGGATAGCGCCAAACGCCGGTCAAATTATTCCAGACTATTTTATACATGGTAACCCCAAGAACGTCAGCAAGAGTCCCGGCCGTCCGCCAATTAGACAGTTCGCCGGTATCGGTAACCATAACCGGCCGGCGGTCCAATAATTTTACCAGCTTGACCTCTTTGGCAATGAGTTCATGGTTGGGCGCGGGACACTCACCAAAGAAAGACAAAAATGGCTCATTCTCCACTTGCCACATTTTAAGGTTGGGATATTTTTTGAAATGAATAACCGAACGCTCAACCAAAGCTAAAAGTTTTTGATCCTGCTCGAGCGATGTCAAAGAACTCAGCCAAGAAGGGTCGTGGCATTCTGGCCAGCGTGGCGTCCGACGGCCAATAGCCAAGACAATAGCAACATCGCGTTTGCCGGCCTCTGCAAACATCCAGTCGAGATCGGAAAAATTATAAATATCTTTTTCTTTCTCGACCCAGTCCCAGGGCGCGACCAGGCGCAAATTTTTGACACCAAGGTCGTCCAAAATGGCCAGATAAGCTTGACGCCAATCAAGGCCGAGATCTTCAGTCGCGTATTTGTGGCTAAAGGTGACCCCAAATTCCACGTCATTAAGAGGAGAACTAAAATCCAACAAATTAAAAATAGCCCAGAGGAAAGCGGCTAGGAACAGCAAGACGACAAAGGCAGTGACCAGATAATGAATAATTTTATTTTTTTTCTTCATACTTTAATTATACAAAATTCGGATAAATAATGGAAATGGCGAGCGTGATTAACCTCGAAAATTGGCCGGCTAAAAAAGCGTAAGGGAGGATTTCTCCTGTACTAATCGGCCTATTTGGCAAGATAAAAAACAAAGGCTATAATGAATTAACTGACAGATATACGAAATCACTCACAAATTTATCTTTAAATATGCCTCAATTAAATATAACAAAAAAACAATGGGGAAAAAGAACTCTCTGCTGGCCGATGGGATTATCTTGATTCGACTCCCGCAGAACGAGCTAGAAGCGCAATACTCGGAATTTTGTGTCAGTATTATTATCCAAAAGGGAAAATTTTGGACATCGGTTGTGGGCTTGGAACTATTGTCGATTTTTTGAATACTACTCAGAAGAAAGAATATTTGGGGGCTTGATATTTCAGAAGAAGCGATTAAGAAAGCGAGAAAAAAGAAAGTACGATTTAAGGTAGTTAATTTTGCTGATTTCGAAAGTTTTAATAAATTTGACATTGTAATTTTTATTGAGGCATTAAAAAGGAATTGAAATTGTAAGAAAAATCACAACAATACAGCATATTTTGTTCCGCTTGGCTCTGCCTATATTACTAACGCGACATAAGATATGCTGAAACGTTAAATAAATTTATGAAAGACTTTGTCCACCTACATACACACAGCCATTATTCACTATTGGACGGCTTGTCCAAAATACCGGATCTGGTGACGCGAGCGAAAGAGCTGAATATGAAAGCGCTGGCTTTAACCGACCACGGAGTGATGTACGGCTCCTTGGAGTTTTACAAAGAATGCCGAAAGCAAAGCATAAAACCAATTGTGGGAATGGAAGTATATATCGCCCCGAGGCGCTTGACTGATAAAACTCCGGGCATAGATAACAAATACAACCATTTGGTCCTTTTGGCTAAAAATGAAGTTGGTTACAAAAATTTAATTGCTTTGACGACGGCCGCGCACTTGGATGGTTTTTATTATAAACCAAGGATAGATAATTATCTGCTCAAAGAACATAGCGAAGGACTGATCGCCCTGACCGCCTGCCTCAAGGGCAAGGTGGCACAGTTACTCTTGGACAACAGATATGAAGAGGCCAAGGAGGCGGCTGTCTTTTATCAGGAAATGTTTGGCAAGGAAAACTTTTATCTAGAGATTGAACATCATCCGGAAATAAAAGACCAGTTGATTCTGAACCAGTTAATGATCAAATTGGCCAAAGACTTGGAGATGCCGCTTGTGATAACCAAAGATGCCCATTATCTGGAACCAGCTGACAGTCAAGCCCAAGATGCGCTGGTTTGCATCCAAACCGGTAAAACGGTTGATGATAAAAACCGGTTAGATATGACTGGCTTTGACGCGTCTTTCACTCCAGGAAGCGTGATTTATGATTATTGCCAAGAACTCGGTTGTCCGGAAGCTTTTGATAACACAAAAATCATCGCGGACAAATGCAACTTGGAACTAGATTTGACTACCTGGCATTTTCCCAAATATCCTCTGCCTGAAGGTATAACCGCGAGTGAATATTTAACTAAGTTGGCCTATGAAGGACTCAAGAGCCGAGAGGGAAAAATAACCCCAGAATACAAAGAGCGGCTGGATTATGAATTGGATATCATAATCTTTAAGGGTTATGACCACTATTTTCTGATTGTGGCCGATTTTATGAATTGGGCCAAGAGCCAAGAAATAATTGTAACAACCAGGGGTTCAGCTTCTGGCTCTCTCGTGTCTTATGCGATCGGTATCACGTCGGTCAACCCATTGAGATTTCAGTTGCCTTTTGAAAGATTTTTGACAAAGAAAAGACCGACGCCGCCAGATGTCGATTGCGACATCCAGGATTCGCGGAGAGAGGAAGTGATCAACTATGTTCGTCAAAAATACGGTGTTGACAGAGTCGCTAATATCGGCACTTTCGGAACGATGCAGGCCAGAGCGGCGGTTCGAGACGTGACCAGGGTGCTCGGACTCCCCTACGCCTTTGGCGACCGCATTGCCAAAATGATACCACACGGTCCGCAAGGGACTCATATCGGCATCAAAGAAGCGCTAGAAATAAACCAAGAACTCCAGGATTTATACCAAACAGACGCCCAAGCCCAGAAAGTTTTGAACTTGGCGAGCAGGATTGAGGGTTCCGCGCGCCATGTTTCCGTGCACGCCGCCGGCGTGGTGATCGCGCCTGAAAAATTAACCAATTTTCTGCCGCTGCAAAGAGAACCGCAGGGGGAAGAGATCATCACCCAATATGACATGCACTCCATTGATCCGAACGTAGAAAAAGAAACGGTTGGATTGCTTAAGGCCGATTTTCTTGGAATTCGCAACCTCTCAATTCTCGGCATAGCAGTCAAAATTGTGAGCCGAACAAAAAAAGTTCATATTGATTTGGAAAAATTACCATGGGACAATCAAAAAACCTTCCAGCTATTGGCCGAGGGGCGCACGATGGGTGTTTTCCAGCTATCCAGTTCTGGCATGACCAGATATTTAAAAGAGTTGGAGCCGGACAATATTTATGACATTATGGCCATGGTCGCCCTATACCGGCCAGGACCGATGGAGATCATTCCTGAATACATCAAAAGGAAGAAAAATCCGGCCGCGGTCACTTATCCGCACCCAAAACTACAAAAAATACTGGAAAGAACTTTTGGTCTTTTGATTTATCAAGATGACGTCATGCTCACGGCTATGGTTTTGGCCGGTTATGACGCGGAGGAGGCAGATAAATTTCGTAAGGCTATGGGTAAAAAAATAAAGGAGTTGATGCAAGAGCAAAAAACAAAATTTATCGATGGATGTATCAAAAATGAATTAACCAAGACCAAAGCCGAGGAGATCTGGCGCTATATTGAGCCCTTTGCAGGTTATGGATTTAATAAAGCGCACAGTGCTTCTTACGCAGTAGTGGCTTATCAGACTGCCTATATGAAAGCCAACTATCCAGCGGAATTTATGGCGGCCTTGATGACGGCGGAATCTGGCAATATGGAAAAAATAGCCGAAGCGGTGGCAGAGTGTGAAAAAATGAATATTAGGATCTCCCCGCCAGATATCAACCAGTCACTAGCTAATTTCACCTACATCTCAGACACGGAGATACGTTTTGGCTTGATGGCTATAAAAAATCTGGGCGAAGATATTATCGAAACGATTATTGAAGAAAGAAAGAAAAATGGTAAATTCACTTCACTCACCAATTTTCTCACCCGGGTCCATTCGCACAATTTAAATAAAAAATCGTTGGAGGCGCTAATCAAGGCCGGAGCAATGGATGAATTCAATGAACGCAATCAATTGCTCAATAACATGGAAAAAATCCTAGCTTTTATCAAAAGCAACGAGCGGGAAATAAACACTGGACAATTTTCCTTGTTCGGGAACAAAGGAACGCAGAGCGAACCGACACTTGTTTTGAATCCGACCGAGCCAGCCGAGGAAAAATACAAATTGATGTGGGAAAAAGAGTTATTGGGATTATATGTCTCTTCGCACCCGTTCAAAAAACCGGGACAATACTTTCAGGATAAAACTGCCGCAATCAAAGATATTTTGGAAAAACAATATATGCCAGGATCAAATATCAGCGTGGCCGGAATTATCAGCGGGGTAAAAAAAATATTTACCAAAAAGAACGAGCTGATGCTTTTCGTAACACTTGAAGATTTGAGCGGGACGATGGAAATAATTGTTTTTCCAAAACTACTACAAAAAAACAGTGCACTCTGGAATGAAGATAAACTAGTTCTAATCAGCGGCCGCCTTTCCGAAAAAGACGATACACCAAAACTTTTGGCTGAAGAGGCGGAGGAAATAGATCCGGATAACCCGGAAAAAGCCTTCAAAAATGAGGCGGAAAAAGAAGGATCAATGGCCAAACGCGCCCTGAATATTCTGATTAGAATCAAAGCCAAAGATTTTAACTATCAGTCGCACGGGCAACTGAAAACTATTTTTAGCGATTGCCACGGCAAAAATAGAGTCTTGATGATCATTGAGCAGGGCGATCAGGCCAGGAAAATCGCTACTAATTTTTATATAAATTACAACAGCCAAATCAAAGAAAAACTGGAAACTATCACCGGAGCGGGTAGCGTGGATGCGAGATTGGCTCAATAGGTTTGCGATTTGATTAAAATAAAGTTATAATAAAATAACAGCCTGAGGATCTGGTATAATATGAAGTCAGGCCAAAATAATTTAGAAAGACAATGAAAGGCAAGGGAGGCTTCACGTTAAACAAACGTGAATTCAACGACCTGCGGAGAATAACTTTTTAAAGCTTGGGATTCAACGGCCCCTTGAAAGACCCATGGAATCACCCCCATATTTGATTGACGGGAATGAAGGTGAAGCTGGTAGCTGTACTTACCATGATTCACTATGCTCTTATAATTCTCCTTAGCAGTATCGTTTTGTGCCTTTTGACCGGTTCATGAAGTTTAAATTAAAACTTAACTTATAAAATATGCCCAAAAAAATAAAGAGTTTTGTGGAGCCAGTCGCGCCGCCAGAGCCAGAAGAGAATTCAAAAAAATCATACACCTATATGGCGGCCGCTTTTATAGCTGTCGTATTCATTCTGCTAGTCGGAATAGCCTATTTGGTTTTGGCCAAAGTATCTATTACTTTGGTGCCAGCCGAGGAACCGGTAACTAGGGAATTTTCTTTGACCATCGCTGAGGCGCCAGAGCAGAGTACTAGCACTACTCCGGTTATCGGAGGACGAGTGTTGTCGGAAAAGATAACGGTCAGTGAAGAATA
>ENA-UOWO01002943-UOWO01002943.1-activated-sludge-metagenome-genome-assembly--contig:-NODE-2943-length-20400-cov-7.855149_pt1 | contig 20400 bp, 13 predicted proteins | sample MGYA00238148_ERZ761564 | MGnify/ENA primary metagenome ERZ761564 (study PRJEB28885, sample SAMN05720194) | activated sludge metagenome | isolation source: Anaerobic digester | place: USA... | reverse complement strand
GAATGTCGTTCAGGAGGGGCGGCTGTTTCGCCCGGAACAGGGCGTAAGCTTCCTCGAGAAGCCGTTCGGCGCGCTCGAGATCGCCGCCCGTCTCGCCGAGCAGAAAGCCGACGGCATTGAGAAACTTGGGATTGCTTGCCGTGTCCGCTGCGAGAGCCTGTTCGAACAGGGACAGGGCTCCGGTGGCATCCCCCGTCTTGTACAGGCTCAATCCCCCCAGATACTTGACGTCGGCCGACCCGGCGAGGTCGGGGGGAAGTGCCGCCAGCAGGGCGGTCGCGCTTCCCCAGTTGCCCGCCTCGGTCTCGAGCTCCGCGAGCTGCAGGCGGATGCGCGCGGCGGCCGACACCTCGCCGGTCTGCCACGAGGGAATGAACCGGAGGCCTTCGCGGAACGCGGTGGCGGCCTCGGCGGAGCGACCTTCGGCGAGCAGGATGCGACCGAGAAGCTCGTGGCCGATCGGAGATATATTGTTTAAAATATGCATCAAAGCCATCCGGTGGGCTTCGATCAGGAGATGACGCTCGAACGCGATCCGGGCGATCTGGTAGCGGGCGGCGAAGGCGTTCGGACCGAGCCAGTCGAGACGGCTGAGGACCTCCATCGCCTGGGGGAGGCGGCCCAGCCGTTCCTGGCTGATGGCAAGCCCCCACAGCGCGGAAAGGGACTGGGGATTCGACTGGAGGGCTGCGTGGAACTCGGACTCGGCCCCGTCGGGCTTGCCGGCCTCGAGAAGGAGAACGCCGTTGAACAGGCGGCGTTCGACCTCCTGATGGGTGGTCTGGCTGAACCAGACCGCGGCGGCAAAGGCGGGAACGAGCAGCAGATACGCCACACCCGAGGGCGAGAAGCTCTTGCGCCAGCGCAGATCCCGCTGGCACAGGGCCTGATGAAGCCCCACCAGCAGGAGGCCCTGGATCACCAGGGGAGGGACGGCGAGCATGTTGTTGAACAGTCCGTACCCGAGCAGGGTCAGAGCCGGCACCAGGGCTGCGCGGGCCAGCGAGAACCGCTGTCCGGCGGAACGGGCTTTCTCTTCCGTTTCCTCGGCCGCGGCCTGGTGCCGACGCCAGGCATGAACGCCGAGGAGCGCCGCCACCAGGCTGCACGCGGCAAACAATCCGCCCATGCCCGTTTCCCCGAGAAGCTGGACGGGCCAGGCGTGCGGGTCGTCGTTGAAATGGGAGAGGCCGAAGGCCATCCCGAAGGGAGGCCGGAATGACGAGAGGAGATACGACGAGGCGCCCGGGCCGATCCCGAGCAGCGGGGCGTGCAGGAACAGCCGGAATCCCATGGCCCATTCGAACAGGCGCGTCACCGCCGAGATGTGCTCGATGGGCGGCCGTTCGAGACCCAGCCAGGGATACGACCGCACCCCGGCCGAAATCGAGCCGTACACCAGGACGAACAGCAGGGTCGCGATCGCCCCGGCGACGAGCGGGGTGGCCCGCAGCAGCCTGCCGGGCCGGATTTCCCAGGCGCTCGTCGCATACAGGATCACCCCTCCCGCCAGCCCGGCCCAGCAGGAACTGGTGTCCGTCGCCGCCATGCCGGCCGTCTGCACGAGAGCCGAAATGCAGAAAAAGGCCCGGCGTGACGGGGACCAGAGGTGGGCATCGAGCGTCAGGCCGATCGTCACCAGCAGGGTCGTCAACAGGAATGCCCCGAGATACTGCGGGTTGGAGAGGGTGCCGACGACGCGATAGGGGGAGCCGGGCCAGGTGAGAGGATCATGACCGGCCGACTGGAACAAGGCATACACGGCCATCAGCAGGCCGCCGACGCTGACGAGGGCCAGCAGGGTCGGGGCGTCACGGCCGCGCAGGGTTGCGCGAAGCACGAACAGCAGCAGGAGCAGGCTGCCCCAGACGAGGCCGGTCCGTAGCGAGACGAGATACGAGGAGTGGAGCGTCGCCGCGGCGATCGCGAGCCAGGAAAGAAGCCCCGGCGCCAGCAGCGGGAACTGCGACCGACGCGGCTGCCAGAACAGCCGCACGATCCCGTAGCCTGCGAGGCCGAACAGGCCCAGGCCCAGGACGAGCCAGGTCTGGTTCAGGAACGGATCGTTGACGTTGAGCGCGATCACCCAGGGCGCGATGGCGAGGGAAATGGCGACGAACAGCCCTGCGGTGCGCAGCAGCATGGCGAGAACGTGTGGCTGCATCGGTCAGTCCGTCGCCAGCAGCGGCAGCGGAATCTCGAGCCGGTCGCCGGGCCGCAGTCCCCACGCGTCGGCCGCGCCCGAAGCGACCTCCAGGGCATACTGTGCCGGCCGTTCCGCGGAGTAGCGCGGCAGGAGCGCGTCGGCGATCCCGATGCCCGGCTTCATGCCCCGGATGATGCCGTTGAGCCGCAGGTTCTCGTCGAAGAAGACCAGATCCAGGGGAAGGATCGTGTTCTTCATCCAGAACGTCATCGGAAAGGGGGCGTCGTAACAGAACAGCATCCCCTCGTCACAGGCGAGCTCCTTCCGGAACATCAGTCCGTAGGCACGCTGCTCATCCGTCTTCACGAGCATCACCCGGATCGCCCTGCCCGCGAGGGTCGCCGAAACGAGGGGAAGCTGTTGCGGCGTCCCATACGTGATCCCGGACTGAGCCCGGGCGGAGGGGACAGCGTCGTTTCCCGGCCGCGCGAAACAGGAAACCGATGTGCCCGCGGCCAGCACGACGATACCGAGACAAAGGAGCTGCCTGATCACGAGATTCCCAGGTCGGCGTTGAGAGCCGCGAGGCCGGCTTCGATCTCGTCGGCCGTGTCCAGGTCGAGCAGGGGAAGCACCCTTGCCGTCAGCTCCGGCAGCGAGACGGTGCGGACGATCTGCTTGACGCGCGGGATGAAGACGGCATTCATCGAAAACTCACGCAACCCCAGACCGAGCAGGAGAGCGGTGTACCGACTGTCGCCGGCCAGCTCCCCGCACAGGCTGACGGCCTTGCCGGCCGTCGCCCCCGCCTGGACGACCTCGCGGATCAGCCGCAGGACGGCCGGGTTCGCGGGCTGGTAGAGGTGGGCAACCTTGGAGTTGGTGCGGTCCACCGCGAGGGTATACTGAATCAGATCGTTACTGCCGATCGAGAGAAAATCGACCTCGCGCACGAGGCGACCCGCCATCAGCGCAGCCGAAGGCACTTCGATCATGGTGCCCACGGGAATCGCGTCGGGAACGGCAAGCCCGGCCTGCTTCAGCTCCGCGGCCGTTTCATTGAGCAGCCCGCGGGCGCGCCGCAGTTCGGAGAGATTGGATATCATCGGAAATAGAACGCGCACGTTCCCGCGGCCGCTCTTCGCGCAGGTGCGCAGAATGGCGCGCAACTGGGTCTTGAACATGTCGGTCAGATCGAGGGCCATGCGAACGGCCCGCCAGCCCAGCTCGGGATTCTTCTCGGTCGACTGGCCGACCAGGTAGGGAATCTTGTCGCCGCCCAGATCGATCGTGCGGATCACGACCTCGGCATCGCCCAGCCGCTCGACGACCGACCAGTAGATGTCGAACAGTTCGTCCTCGGTCGGGAATCGGCGCCGGATGAGATAGGTGAACTCGGTGCGGTACAGGCCGATGCCGTCCGCCTGGTTCGCCAGCACGGCGTCGACATCCTGGGCCTGGCCGATATTCGCATACAGCCGCAGGCGGGTGCCGTCCCGGGTCGTTGCCGGCTGGGAGAGGCACTCCTGCATCGATCGTTTCTGGCTCTCGAACTTTATATATGCCTGTTGATATTCTTCGACGACCTTCGCCGGCGGGTCGATGACGAGGGTGCCCGAGTTGCCGTCGACGATGAGAAACGCCCCGGGCTTCGCTTCGCACAGCAGATGCTTCACCTGGATCAGGGCCGGAATGCCCAGGGAGCGGGCCAGGATCGATGCATGCGACGTGGCGGTCCCCTCGGACATGGCCAGCCCGCGGATGATCTTGGGGTCGAAGCCGACGATGTCGGATGGGGTGAGGTCCTCGGCGATGATGATCAGGCCTTCCTTGGGATCGACCTGGGTGGTGAGCGGCGTGTTCGCCTGGCAGTTGCGCAGGATCCGGCGGCCGATATCCATGATGTCGATTGCCTTGCCCTGGAACTGGGGGTCGGGCAGCTTGCGGAAAAACTCGCTGTAATCCTTGATGACCGACGAAAGAACGGATTCGAGGCTGAGCCGCCGGTTCCGGATGCCCTTGACGACCTCTTTCTTCAGGTCGGGGTCATCGATCAGGGTGAGATGTGCCTGGAAAATGTTGGCGATCTCGAGGCTGCTCTTGATCTGGGGAAGTTCGAGAAGCTGGGTGATCTCGATCCGTGACTGGTTCAGCGCCTGCTGGAAACGCGAGACCTCGTTTTCGACGTCCCCCTCGGGGATCGGCTTGGCGGAGACGTTGTCGAGCTGCAGGTGCTGCAGACAATGCGCCCGACCAAGCGCATACCCCGGTGAGATGGCAAGACCTTTGAGCATCGGCGACCCTTGCAATTCGTTTCCGGCCATCTTATCATGAACCATCCCGGCGGGCAACCGGAAGAGAACGGAGTGCCGGGTACGGAGATCATCCATGCGCATCCTGATCAGCAATGACGATGGAATCATGGCCCGGGGCCTGGTGGCCCTCGCCGAGGCCCTCCTGCCGCTGGGGCATATCATCGTGGTCGCCCCCAACCGCGAGCGCAGCGCGTGCAGCCATTCGCTCACCCTCGAACAACCCCTGCGGGCGACGCAGGTGCACTTCCCCGTTCCGGTGCACGAGGCCTGGGCCGTCAGCGGTACCCCCTCCGACTGCGTCAAGCTCGCGATTGGCCAGCTCCTCCGGGAACCGCCCGATATCGTCGTCTCCGGCATCAACAAAGGCGCCAACATGAGCGTCGACGTGTTCTACTCGGGAACCGCCGCCGCCGCGATCGAAGGCGCGTTCGCGGGCTTTCCCGCCTTCGCCTTCTCCCTCGCGAGCTACGACCCGGCCGCGGATTTCTCCGCCGCGGCACGCTGGGCCAAAGCCTGCCTGACCCACGTCATGGACCGCGGCCCCGAAAAAAATATCATGTACAATATCAATATTCCCGCTCTGCCCGACCCCGAGATCAAGGGCGTGCGGGTCACCCGCATGGGGCACGTGCGATACCGGGAGTCCTACGAATGCCGCCGGGACCCGATCGGAAGGCCCTACTACTGGCTGAACGGCGATCCCGAAATCCTCGATCAAAGCCCCGAGTGCGATGTCGTGGCCGTCCGCGAGGGATTCGTTTCCCTGACCCCGATCCGGGCCGAACTGACGGATTTCGAAACGTTCGGGAACATGGTTGAAACGGCCTTCGTCGGCGGCTTCAGACGTCCCTGACCGTTCCCCTGATCGCATGACGCTCCCTCCCGAATGGCGGGGACTGGCCTCCCGGCTCGCTGATGAACCGTGCTGGAGCCGCCATCTCCTGGAATGGGTCGCCTCCACCGGCTCGACGAACGATGACCTGAAAGCCGGTTGGGCTCACGCACCGCCTCACCGCCGCCTCCGCGTCGCCGGCCATCAGACCGCGGGACGCGGACAGCGCGGCCGCGGCTGGACCGCCGCTCCCGAGGCGGGACTCCTTTTTTCCTTCACCTGGTCCTGGGAATGTGCCGGCACCGCCTGGGAAATCCCGCTCCGGGCCGGGCTCGCGATGCATGCGGCATGCGCTCCCTTCGTTCGCGATCCGTCACGACTCTGGCTGAAATGGCCCAACGATCTGTGTCTTGGCGACGGCAAGCTGGGCGGCATCCTCGTCGAATCGACGCTTCGCGGCGACGGACTCGATCTGGTGGTGGGCGTGGGCATCAATCTGCGCCGGCCGGACGCGGTGATCGACACGAGTGACGGGCCGGCCCTGCCGGCCGCGGCTCTGGCGGACGAAGCCTCGTCCAGCGCCGAAGCCCATCCCTGGACGGTCTTGGAAAAATTCGCTTCACAATGGAATGCCTGGTCCGGTGCGGACACCGGGCCGGAACAGCTCATGGCAGCGTACGAGCGCGCCGCGGCCCCGTTCCTGGGAAGACGCGTCCGGATTCTGGCCGGGGACGGCACGAGTCTGTCGGGCCGCGTGACCGGATTTGCCGGGAACGGCGAGCTCCTCGTTGTCGATGAAAACGGCGGGCAGCGCCGTGTTGGCGATGCCCGCCGCGTGCTCCTCGCGGATGCGGTTACAGGCCCGTCACCGGAATCGTGATCTTGTAGGAGAACGGCGCCTGGTCCGTGCGGCCATACACCCAGATGTAGGCATCGCCTGTCTGGTTCGGGAAGATGTGCTCGACGAGATCGTTCTGCATGGCGCTCGGGGACGTCGTGATCCGTTCGCGACCGTCGAAAATCTCGATTTTCACCGAATCGCGCTGGATGCTGCGGGAATAATCGAAGCCGAAGGCGAGGGGGGTTTGCGGCGAGATCGACTGGGCCGTCGGATTCGGCTCGCTCACGAAGTCGAACGACTGGGACTGATCCGTGGCCCGGTTCTGGACCGAAACGCTCAGCAGATAGGGCTTGTCCGGCTGCTCGACTGCGGCAGTGGTGACCCCGCCCTGATTTTGCCGGCGTTCGGCATCGCTCGGATCGGCGGCTCCGTCAACGGGGGATGCCATCGCGACCTGGGAGCCGTCCATCGCTGCATCAGCCGCAGCTCCGGCGGCTGGTGTTCCGGCCCCTGCGGCCTGTGCCAGGGCGCCGCTTCCCGCGACGGAGCTGCCGTCACGCTGATCGCCGTGACGAGCCGCCGCGGAGTCGCTGTCGGCAGACTGGGTGCCTGATTTCCCATGCGCGGAGGAGTTCCCGCTGCCGGCGGCTCCCTGGGACGACGGGGCCATTGCGGAGGCGTCGGACGGCTTCTGCGAATTGGCGGAACTGTCGGGGTCCGACGTTCCGGATACGTGCTGTCCAACCGCCGGACTGGCCGAACTGCCGGCTTCGCTGGTGTTCTGACTCGTTCCGGCGCTGCTTGTCGGCAGGGAGGCAATCTCGGTTCCAGCCACGTCGGGCGGATTGGTGGGATCGGTATACAGGTCGCTCAGGTCCAGGGCTGCCCGTCCGGTGTCGGACGAGTCGTCGCGGCGCGTCGAACCGGATCCCGACGATCCCCAGCCGGGCAGATCATCCGATGATCCGCTTTGCCCGGGGCGGGAAGAGGCCCCGGAGCTGCCGCCCGTTTCGAGAGCGGCGTCACCCGTCCGGTGAGCCGAATCTTCCACGGTGCGGTTGGCGAACGACATCTTCAGAACCGGGATCTGGACGTTGATGATCTCCTGGCGCTCGCCGGAAACGGGGTGCTCGTAGATCACGTGAGCCCGGTACGCCGTCTGGTTCGGAACGCGGAAGATGTGGCGATAGTTCTCGGGAAACGCGCCGTGATCGAAGGCGTGATCGCCTTCGTTGTCCCGGAGCGTTACGCTGAGGTTCTTGCGGTTGATCCCCGGCCCGAGTTCGAGCGCGATTTTCACGCGGGTGTCCTCGTAGATGGGTTTCGAAATAGAAGCCACGGTGGGAAGTTTCACGGGTTTGTCCGGCTGAACGGCTGCCGCGAAACTGGACTCCTGCTGGGAAACGGGATCGAAGATCGACAACACGACGGGCGGAGGGGCGATCCTGACCGGCGCGACGTCGATGCCTTTGGCTGCCGGTGCCGCATCTGGCGCGGAGGGAGCGGATGGGGCGGACGGCGAGGTGGTTCCCGGGGTGGCCGGGGTTGCCGCTGCCGTCTGGGTTGGGGATTTCGCGGGGACGGGCGTCGGTCGGGCGGGAGCCGGGCTTGCCGGGGCGGGCGTTGACGGTGCCGCGGCCGTGGGGGCCGCCGCCGGAGCCGGTGCCGCCGCCGGGGTGGGGGCCGTCGGAGCCGCCGGTGCGCCGGACTTCACGGTGGTGCCGATCGTCCCGTCGACCCAGGTCTCCTTCACCTCGACCGGCTTCCCATCAGGGCCAACCTTCCATTTTTTCTCCCAGGTCCAGGCCCAGCCGGAGCCGCCGCCCGCCTGCTTGATCTTCGTTGCGGCCTCGTTCAGGAAACCGTCGACATAGCTCTGCTGCGACGACGTCCCGGAAGTGGAGGTCTGCGAACCGTCCGATCGGGTTCCGCCGGTCGTCTTGATCACGGTTTCGATCTTGTCATGGCCGGAGGTGCCCGACGGGGTCGCCCCCGTTGTTTCGGCAGGTTTCTCCCAGGGCTTCTGGTCGGCGGCTGGCGCGGGAGAAGCGGCCATGAGCGAAACGGCGATGATGAGGGAAACGGCGTTCCGGATGCGCATACGGGTCCTCCTCAGTGCGGGCAGTATCTGTACTTTCATTCAGTATAGGGCCGTCGAAGAGGTCTTGTCAAAACCTGGGGCATATTGTATGAATGAGAGCGCACCGTTGCGGAACCTCACAGTTCATCACGGTGCAGTTTACAAAGGACAGGAACCATTCATGGCGGGTTCGGATGTAAAGCTCATCTCCTGCAGGATGTGCGGGGCGATCATCATGCGCATGTCGCGTGATGTCTGCCAGAAATGCCATCTCGAGGAAGAGGAACGGTTCCTGAAAGTGAAGGAATATCTGCGTTCCCACCCCGGAGCCGCGGTGAAAGAGGTCGCCGCGGAGACGCTGATCCCGGAAAACCAGATCAACTACTTCATCTCGAGCGGCCGGCTGGAACGGGTGGGCGTCATCATCGAGCACACCTGCCAGACCTGCCACAAGGTGATCACGGCAGGGGTCATCTGCACCGAATGCAAAAGAGATATCAAGGCTCACGTCAAGCAGTTGCGCGAGGAGATTGCCCGGCCGGCCCCGAAACCGGATCCCGACAGCGACAAAAATCCCAGGAGGGACGAAGGCGGGTTCCATGTCGGAAAATCCCGGAAGTAATGGCCTTGAATTGGTCTCTTCCCTATGCTAGACTTGGATCTTTTATGCCTTTTGAACCGCGTCCGGCGCGGGTTCAGAGGCGGTTTCCCCAGCCGGAACAGGCGGTTCGAGCGCCCTCGCGACGCAGGCAAACAGCGGCACATCCCGGGAGTTTCCCGACACGGAGAGAATTCAGATGATTCCTGGTGAGGAAAAAGGCGAAATCAGTAACGAGTTTTTCAAGAAACTCAATCAGCAGATCGTCCAGAAGGACAACCTCATCAAGCTGCTGCAACTTCAGATCAAGACGCTGAAATCGCAGGCCGATGAAACCGGCGCGGGTCCGCGCAAGGCTGACCTCGAAAAAGCGCTCGAGGCGAAGGAAGCCGAGGTGAAGAAGCTCGAGTCCGGTCTGGCCGAGCAGAAAGCCGAGCTGGATGCGCGCCTTCGCGAAAAGGAAGAGCAGATTCAGTCGCTTCAGCAGATGCTCGAGCAGCATCAGCAGAACTCGCAGGAAGCGCTTGCCGCTCCCGCCCCGGATCCCCGCGTTCCCGAACTCGAATCCCGCATCGTCGAGCTCCAGAACCAGCTCGAGATCGAAAAACAGGCGCGTGCCGCCGCCGAGGCCGGAGCCGGTGCAGCCGGTCAGGCCGTCGAGGAGGAGGCGAACAAGCTTCGCGCCGATCTCGAGATCGCCCAGGCCGCCGCGATCGAGGCCGAAACGCTGCGCAGCTCCGTGAAGCGCCTCGAGGGCGACCTCCAGCTCCGCGACTCGGAGCTCGCCCGCCGCGATTCTCAGCTCGTCGAGCTGAAGGAAACCCTGCAGAAAGCATCGGACGCCCCCGCTTCGACAGACCAGACCCGGCTTGCCGAACTCGAGCAGGATGTGGCCACCCTCAGGAGCCTGCTGGCCGAGAAAGACGAGCAGATCGCTGCAGCCGCCACGGGCGGGGCAGAGACAACCGAGCTCAAAACGCTCCGAACCGAGCTCGCGACGCTTCAAAAGCAGCTTCAGGAGCTCCTGCCCCGCGCCGGGCGGGCGGATGAACTCGAAAAACTGAATGCCGAGCTCGCAACCCAGGTATCGGAACTGCCGGGGCTGCGCCAGAAGGTTGCGCACCTCGAACGTGAATCCACCGGCTTGACCGAGATGTCGCTCAAACTCACCGCGCTCGAGTCCGAGCGACAGGCGATCCAGGAAGAGCTCTCCGCTCTGAAGGCACGCCCCATGACCTCCGCCGAGGATCTGGACAAGCTGCGCAAGCTGAATGACGAGCTTGGCCGCCGCCTGACCCAGCGCGACGAGGAAAAGACGAAACTCCAGAATGAAGTTGCCGAACTGCGCGTGGCCCTCGACACCCGCCGTGACCAGAGCATCCAGGATCCCAAGGTGCAGGCCGAGCTCGAGCAGCTGACCAACCAGGTCGCCGACCAGCTGGTCGCGATCCAGAAGCTCGAGGCGCTCCTGAATCAGCAGAAGCGCGAGCTGACGGCGAAGGACGAGGAGGTCGCGGTGCTTCGTCAGAAAGCCGCTCTGGCTGACGACCAGGCCCCGATCATCCCGGCTGATGCCGACAACGAGATCATCTCCGGCTTCATCGACTTTTTCGACGGTCTCGACGCCTTCCTGGTGAAAAACCAGATCCCCGAACTGCAGACCCTGCACCGGAAGCTGCTCGAACGGCTGATCCTCCCCAACAAGATCCAGTATATGCCCGTCATCTCCGAGGAGTTCGACGAGCAGAAGCACATCGCGACCGACTTCTTCCGTTCCGACAAATTCCCCGAGAAGTGCATCGTGTTCGAGGTCGAGAAGGGCTACCGCAAGGGCGAGGCGGTCATCAAGAAGTCCAAGGTCTGGGTCGTCCAGAACCTGTATAACTGTGCGGGCTGCAACACCCTCCAGAGCAACCCCGACAGCCGGTTCTGCCACCTGTGCGGCAAGAAGATCACCGCTCCCAACGACCTGCCCGTCGACAGTCTGCCGGTGTTCGAACCCACCGCGACCACCTACCTGCGGTTCGCCGAACGGATGATCGATAGCGAACAGTATGATAAGGCTCGGGAATACCTCCGCTCCGGCCTGGCTCTCGATCCCGAGTCGGTACCGCTGCTGGTGCGCCTCGGCGACGTCTATGCCCAGGCCTCCGAGTTCGCCGAGTCCCTCCGCCTGCTTCGCCAGGCCCAGGCGCTCAAGCCCGATCCCCGGGTCGACGAGCGGATCAAGCAGCTCGAGGTCAAGAACACGATCTTCCAGCAGGCGCGCAGCCTCAACCTGGCTCCTGAGGAGTTCAGCAAACTGGTCAACCTGATCCAGAAATAACGCAGAAACGGGTGCATCACACATGAATACGCCTTCCGCCGCAGAACCCATCAACCCTCCCGCATCCGAGGCCCTCGAAAAAGCCTACAACCCATCCGTCGTCGAAGATCGCATCTACCAGTCCTGGGCCTCCCAGGGCTGTTTTCATGCCGACGAGAATGGAACCGCCGCGAAGTTCACCATCGTCATCCCCCCGCCCAACGTCACGGGAATGCTCACAATGGGCCACGTGCTGAACAACACCCTCCAGGACATCCTCATTCGCCTCCACCGCATGGAAGGCAAGGAGACCCTGTGGCTGCCCGGCACGGATCACGCCGGCATCGCGACCCAGAACGTCGTCGAAAAGGCCCTCGCCAAAGAGAAAACCTCGCGCCACGACCTCGGTCGCGAGAAGTTTCTCGAAAAGGTCTGGTCCTGGAAGGAAAAATACGGCGGCATCATCATCAGCCAGCTCAAGAAGCTCGGCTGCTCCTGCGACTGGGAGCGCGAGCGGTTCACGATGGACGAGGGACTGTCCCAGGCCGTCCGCGAATCCTTCGTGCGGCTTCATAAAGATGGTTTGATATATAAAGGTAAATATATCATCAACTGGTGCCCGCGCTGTCGCACGGCGCTCTCGGATGAAGAAAAGATTCCCGAGGAAAAGAAGGGCAGCCTCTGGTACATCCGGTATCCGCTCAAGAGCGGGAAGGGCCACGTCATCGTCGCCACGACCCGCCCCGAGACGATGCTCGGCGACACGGCCGTCGCGGTGAATCCCGACGACGACCGGTTCCGCGAGCTGGTCGGCCAGACCCTGGTCCTGCCCCTGATGAACCGCGAGATCCCGATCATCGCCGACGACTACGTCGATCCGAAGTTCGGCACCGGTGCCGTCAAGGTCACCCCGGCCCACGATCCGAATGACTTCGAGATGGGCCGCCGCCACAGCCTCGCCCAGATCATCGTGATGGACGAGGGCGGTGTGATGAACGAGCTGGCCGGCGCCTACAAGGGGCTCGACCGGTTCGCCGCCCGCGAGAAGGTCGTCGCCGACCTCCAGGACCAGGGCCTGCTCGAGAAAATCGAGGACCACACCCTTGCCGTCGGCCACTGCGAGCGGTGCAACACCGTTATCGAACCCTACCTGTCCGACCAGTGGTTCGTCCGCATGAAGCCCCTGGCCGAAAAAGCCATCGCCGCCGTGAAGGACGGCACGCTCCGGTTCACTCCGAACCGCTGGGTGGGCGTCTACCTGCACTGGATGGAAAATATCCGCGACTGGTGCATCAGCCGCCAGCTCTGGTGGGGCCATCGCATTCCCGCCTACACCTGCGGCCACTGCGGCACCGTCATGGTCGAGATGGACGCCCCGAAAACCTGCTCGAACTGCGGCAAGACGGATCGCATCACCCAGGACGAGGACGTGCTCGACACGTGGTTCAGCTCCTGGCTGTGGCCCTTCTCGACGATGGGCTGGCCCGAGAAGACGAAAACCCTTTCCTCGTTCTACCCGACCGACACGCTGGTGACCGGCCCCGACATCATCTTCTTCTGGGTCGCGCGCATGGTGATGGCCGGCTACTACTTCATGGGCGAGTGCCCGTTCCACGACGTCTACTTCACGAGCATCGTGCGAGACATGAAGGGCCGGAAGATGAGCAAGTCGCTCGGCAACTCGCCCGATCCGCTCGACATCATTGCCACCTACGGCGCCGACGCGCTGCGCTTCACGATCGTCTGGCTGGCCCCGGTCGGCCAGGACATCCGGTTCGCCGCCGACAAGGTCGAGATCGGCCGGAACTTCGCCAACAAGCTGTGGAACGCCTCGCGGTTCACCCTGATGAACATGACGGGCGCCTCCTGCACCATCGCCGATCCGCTGCCCTCAGCCGACCAGCTCACGGTGTGGGACCGCTGGCTCCTCTCGCGGTTCCACGGGGCCGTCGAGACCGTCCGGCGCGAGCTCGCCGATGGCCAGTACAAGTTCAACGAGGCCCTCAAGGGCGTCTACGAGTTCATCTGGAACGAACTGTGCGACTGGTACATCGAGATGAGCAAGTCGACCCTGATGGGTCCGGAAGGCCCCGACAAGGACCGCGTCCGCCGCGTGCTCCTTCACGTCCTCGACGGCGCGCTGCGGCTGCTCCATCCGTTCATGCCGTTCGTCACCGAGGAGATCTGGCGCAAGCTGCCGGGTGCGACGGGAAACCTGATGCAGGCCGCCTACCCGGCCGTGCGGTCCGAGCTGGTGAACACGCCGGTCGAGGCCGAAGTCGGCGAGGTGATGGAGGCGGTGCGCGTGATCCGCAACCTGCGCGCTTCGGCCAATATCGCCCCCGGCAAGCGCGTCACCGTGCGTGTCGTGCGCCACGAGGGGCTCAGCCCGGTCATCGAGCGGCACAGCGCGATGATCCGGTCGCTGTCCAACACCGAGCTGCTCGAGATCGTCGGGGCGAAGCCCTCCGGCCACCTCGTCGGCCTGATGGGCGGCACCGAGATCTGTCTCGACCTCGCCGGCATGGTCGACGTCGAGGCCGAGAAGAAGCGCGTCGCGCTCGAGATCGCCAAGATCGAGAAGGAACTCGCGAAGATCGCGGGCAAGCTCGAGGACCAGAACTTCGTGTCCAAGGCCCCGCCCGAGGTCGTCGAACATATTCGGTCCGGTATAGATTCGTATGGGCTGCAGAAGGCCAAGCTCAACGAGTATCTGACGGAACTGGGGAAGATCTGACACCGTGAAATTCCAGGCAACACCCAAAGAACAGCTCGAGATCGTCGCGACCGGAACGGTCGACATCGTGTCGCGCGACGAGCTGCTGAAGAAGCTCGAGAAATCCTACGCCACCGGCAAACCGCTGGTGATCAAGCTCGGAGCCGATCCGTCGGCGCCCGACATCCATCTCGGCCATACGGTCGTGCTGCAGAAGATGCGCCAGTTCCAGCAGCTCGGCCACGAGGTCGTGTTCCTGATCGGCGACTTCACCGGCCGCATCGGCGACCCGACGGGCAAGAAAAAGACCCGGCCGGCCCTCACCGAGGACGAGGTGATCGCGAATGCCGAGACCTACAAGCAGCAGATCGCGAAAATCCTCGACCTCGGCCGGACCCGCATCGTGTTCAACAGCAGCTGGCTCGGTTCGATGACGTTCGCCGACGTGCTCAAGCTGACCTCGCAGTACACCGTGGCGCGGATGCTCGAACGCGACGATTTCAGCACCCGGTTCAAGAACCAGACCCCGATCAGCGTCGTCGAGTTCATGTACCCGCTGATGCAGGGCTACGACTCGGTCGCGTTGAAATCCGACGTCGAGCTGGGCGGCCTCGACCAGACGTTCAACCTGCTCGTCGGCCGCGAGCTCCAGCGCGCCTACGGCGTCGAGCCGCAGATCACACTCACCATGCCGATCCTCGAAGGGCTCGATGGCAGGGACAAGATGTCCAAGAGCCTCGGCAACTACGTCGGAATCAACGAAGAGCCTGGCCAGATCTACGGCAAGCTGATGTCGATTCCCGATGAATTGATGATCAAATATTTTGAGCTGCTCACCGACCTGACCCCGGCCCAGCTCGCGGAAGTCCGGGAACTGGCTCCGCGCGAGCCCAAGGCCGTGAAGATGCGCCTTGCACGCCGCATCACCGCGATGTATCACGGTGAAGATGCCGGGGCGAAGGCCGAAGAGGGCTTCGAGAAGCTGTTCGGGAAAACCGGCGACGGGCTTCCCGAGCAGATCGACGAGACGACGATCGCCTGCGGCGCCGACGGGATCACGCTGATGAAGGTGCTCGTCCAGTCGGGGCTCGCCCCGAGCGGGGGCGAGGCGAAACGCCTCATCCAGCAGGGCGGTGTGCGCGTCGAGCAGGAGAAGTGCACCGATCCGGGCCGTCCGTTCAAGGCCGGCGACACGTTCCTGGTCCAAGCCGGGAAGCGCAGTTTCAGACGTATCATCCTCACCGCATGAGCCGCCCTTGAGCTCCTGAGCCGGCTTCCGAGCCGGAAGGGAACAGGGCGGCCCGTGCGATGACGTGTTTCAGGGGCGCGAGGCGCCCCGCAAGGAGGCAATCATGTCACAGAATCTCAATCTCACCCTTCCCGACGGCAAGACCCTCGAGGTCCCGTCCGGCGCCACCGTGCGCGATGCCGCCGCGAAGATCGGCCCCAAGCTGGCCCAGGCCGCCATCGCCGGCAAGATCGACGGCACGTTCGTCGATATCCGCACCCCCCTCCTTACCGGCGGAAAGTTCGAAGTCGTCACCTTGAAATCCGCTGATGCGGCCGAAGTCTACCGTCACTCGATGGCGCACATCATGGCCGAGGCGGTTCTGAAGCTGTTCCCCGAAGCCCAGTTCGGTATCGGCCCCTCGATCGAGAACGGCTTCTACTACGATTTCCAGCTCTCCCGCGCCCTGACGATGGATGACCTGGCCCACATCGAGAAAGAGATGCACGCCTCGGTCACCGCGAAGGCGCCGTTCACCCGCGAGGAGCTCTCCCGCGCCGCGGCTCTCGAGATGTTCACAAAGCTGAACCAGCCCTTCAAGGTCGAGCTGATCAACGAACTTCCCGAGACGGAGCGGATCACGGTGTTCCGCCACGGGGCCTTCGTCGACCTCTGTCGCGGTCCGCATCTGCCCGACACGGGAGCGGTGAAACATTTCAAGCTCCTCAGCGTGGCCGGCGCCTACTGGCGCGGCGACGAGAAGCGGCCGATGCTGCAGCGCATCTACGGCACCTGCTTTGCCTCGAAAGAAGAGCTGGATGCCCATATCACGATGCTCGAAGAGGCGAAGAAGCGCGACCACCGCAAGCTCGGCAAGGACCTGGACCTGTTCTCGGTCCACGAGGATGTCGGCCCGGGGCTGATCTTCTGGCACCCGAACGGCGCCCGCATCCGTCACGTGATCGAGACCTACTGGAAGGAACAGCATTACCGCCACGGCTACGAACTGATCAATACGCCCCACATGGGGCGAAGCTGGCTGTGGGAGACCAGCGGCCACCTCGGCTTCTACAAGGACGCGATGTACAGCCCGATGAACATCGACGAGAATGATTACTACATCAAGCCGATGAACTGCCCGTTCCATATCATGATTTATAAAAACCAGAAGCGTTCGTACCGCGATCTGCCGCTCCGCTGGGCGGAGCTCGGCACGGTGTACCGCTATGAGAAGAGCGGCGTCCTGCACGGCCTGCTGCGCGTGCGCGGCTTCACCCAGGACGACGCGCATATCATCTGCACGCCCGAGCAGATCGAGGATGAGATCGCCGAGGTGTTGCGGTTCAGCCTCTCGCTCTGGCGCACCTTCGGCTTCGAGAAAATCAAGGCCTACCTCGCCACCCGCCCCGAGAAGGCCGTCGGCGAACAGTCCCGATGGGATACGGCCCTCGAAGCCCTGAAGCGTGCCGTCTCGAAGGAGAACCTCGAGTGTGAGCTCGACGAGGGTGGCGGCGCGTTCTACGGGCCCAAGATCGATCTCAAGGTCAAGGATGCGATCGGCCGCGAGTGGCAGATGACCACGATCCAGTTCGACTTCAACCTGCCCGAGCGGTTCGACATGACCTACGTCGGCGCCGACGGCCAGGAGCACAGGCCCTACATGGTGCACCGCGCCCTCCTCGGCTCGATCGAACGGTTCTTCGGCGTGCTGATCGAGCACCACGGCGGCGCCATGCCGCTCTGGCTCGCGCCGGTCCAGGTCGCCGTTCTGTCCATCTCGGAGAAGCATCTCGAGTATGCGAAAAAGGTGACCGAAGAGTTCAGAAAGCGCGGCGTGCGCGTCTGGCTCGATTCCGGCAACGACAAGATCGGGTACAAGATCCGCCAGGCCCAGTTGCAGAAAATCCCCTTCATGGCTATCCTTGGCGAGGAAGAGGCCGGCAGCGGAACCATCACGATCCGCAAGCGGACGGGTGAGAACTTGACCGGGATTTCCCTCGAATCCTTCGTTGCGGAGCAGGAATGGAAAAAGGAAGCCATCTGACGCTGGTAGACGTGGGAGACATCGTCTTCCGCGTCATGCAGAACTTCCTCTTCCGGGAGCAGCGGGATCCGGGCGTCGAGGTGACGATCAACTCGAACGCCTACCAGGAAAGCCTGTTCCTGCGGCTCCCGGATTTCAGCACCCTGCTGATCAAGATCTTCCCGCACCGGAACTTCATGAACGCCCCGGTATTCCGTACCGAGGTGTATAAAACGAAGTCCGGCGACATGCGCGGCAATCGGATCGCCTTTGTCGAGATCTCGCTCGACAGCGGTGCGACGGATGAGATCCGCCTGTTCATCGAAGGGGTGTTGTCCCAACTCGGTTTCTGATTTATCATGTATCATATAGAATCAAAGGAGAGCGAAACATGCGGGCTGTGATCGATGCTTCCAAAGGGGCGTATTTCCGCTGTCTGGCCGAAAACGGCGATCTTCTCACCGTCCACCGCAGCATGCTGCCGGAAGGGGTCGGCGAGGGCGATGTGCTCAAGGTGACGTTTGCTCTCGATACCGAGGCGACAAAACGGCAGAAGGAGCTGATGGCTTCCCGAAAAGGTTGATCCCACGCGGTTTTACCGGATTCGGTCAGGCGATCGCGGCCCGGGAGAGGGACAAGGGGCGGCTTGGTTCGGGCAAGAGGTCGGAACGGCCGTGTGAACACAGGAGGGCGAGAGAGTGAGACCCCCTGGTAGCAGGCTGGTGAGGTGCGCATGGGCATGGATGCTGTGCGTGCTTCTGGTCTGTATTCCCGCATACGGAGCCGATGAACGACCCGCTGCCGGCCCGCCCCCTCCGGGAAACGAGGAACTCCTGCGCCGCAAGGCCCAGCTCCTCGTCGAAAAGGCGCAAAAGGCCGAACACCGCGGCGAGTATGCCGAGGCCGCCGAGGCCTACGAGGATGCCTACGACGCTTTTCCCGGGAATGTCGCTCCCCTGCTCGCCTGGGGCGACCTCCTCTGCCGGATCGGCCAGTATCGCCAGTCCCAGACGGTCCTCAAGCGCATTCCGCTCCGGAAGCTTCCTCCGGCGGGCCAGGCCCGCATTCACCTGATGTTCGCGAAGATCGCCGCTGCCGCCGGCAACGTTGGCGAGGCGGCGGCGGCGTTTGGCAGTGCCCTCCGGGCCCAGCCGTCCAATATCCAGGCCCGGGTCCGTCTGGCGCTCGTGAATGAGCACCTGGGTGGCAAACAGCGGGTCGCCGAGCTGATGGAAGGGGTTGCCGCGGCCGAGACGCTCCGGTATCGCGACAACCTCATCCTGTTCGTCCTGCAGCTTGCCCACGTGGATCTGATGGGGGCGCTGGTGAGCTCGATGGTCCTCGCCGAGCAGCTTGCCGCCGTGCCGGTATCGGTGGAGAAGCCCGCCGCCTGGAGCAGCGGACTCCAGACCTTTTCTCCCGTGTATTTCCTGACCTCGTTTCCTCTCGGCTTTTCCGGGATCTTCGGCATTGTCTACGCGTTTCTGCTGCTGGCCGGCCTCGCGTTCATGGCCACCCGGCTGGCCCCTGCCGCGCCCCTCTGGGGGACCTGTGCATTCGTGGGGCTCGGAGTGGCCCACGTGATCATCGCGTGGCAGGCGGCGGTTCCGGGGTTCCGGCTCGCTCTCCTCGTCGACGAGTTTTCCATCTACGACTCCCAGTGGATCCTGCCGCGCCTGCTCATCGCGATGCATCTCGTCACGCTGCTGCTGTTCGGGATTTTTCCGCTGTTCCGTCTCCTCCCCGAAAAAATGCGGCCCCGGCGGAATGAATTGTATGCGATATGGTTTTTCTGCTGGTGGTTCATGCTGTTCGTGCTCGTCTTCCAGAGCCGTCTCGACCTGACGGTGCGCCTCCCGGGAATGGCTCTCTCGATCGGCATTGCCGGGCTGTTTTCGCTCTGGCTGCCGCTGGGGAAATACTGGATGTACCGTTTTGCAAAAGTCACTGGCATGAGCCGACTGATGCCGGCGTTCGGCATGACCTCGGACCCCACGAGCTTCACGGGGGCGAAGCTCCAGGAAGCGCAGGCTCTGAGCCGTCTCGAGAATGAAGAGTTTTCCGCCGTCCTGGAAAGCGGGAGAAAATTGTTCGGGCTGCATGACTCGGCGGCTTTTCCGGATATGTGGCTCGCGTTGATCCGCGTCCGGATCGAACTGGAGGACCTATTCGAGGCGAAACAGCTGCTGGCCGAGTTCCAGCAGAAGTTCGGCAACTCCCGGCATGCCGCCTACGGCCTGCTTCTCGAAGCCCTTCTCAAAAGCGTGGCCGGGGATTTCGCCGGCGCGGTGAAGGCGATCAAGGCGATTCCGGATGATCGTGCCCGGCAGTTCGGCGGGGATGACGCTGCCATGAGTCTTCTCGTGACGGGGCGATGCATGGTGGCTTTCAATCAGGGGGTGCCGGCCCACATCGACTGGACACGGGGCCTCGACAACGCCCGGCTGCCCCTGGTGCGAGCCCATCTGCTCGCCGAGCTTGCCTTCCAGGATTACCTGATGTCCCGCCGCGAGTGGACCGACCGGTGGGCCGAGAAAGCCGCCGCCCTCACCGGAGGCCCGAAAACACGCGCTCTCGCCAAAACCGTCGAGTCGATCGCCCTTGCCACAGCGGGGCGGGTGGAGGATGCCCTGAAGGTGGCGGCCGTCGCCGCAGAGCTGTTCGATCGCAGCGGATTCAGCCGGTTCTGGCAGGGGTATCTGCTGTGCCGTAACGGCCGGCATGGGGAAGCGGAGGCCCTGCTCCAGAAGATGGCGGCGGGGACGGCCGCGGCTGAAAACCTCATGCGGGAAATCACGACGAAGCGCTCCTGAAGATCCCCTGAAGGCTATCCCCCGTTGCGCGGATGGCACAGATGCACGCGCAGGATCGCGATGCTCGGCAGAACATTCCCGGCAGTCGTGTCTGTCGTGTCATCCCCGGGTTGCGTGCGCGGTGGCGACGTTGCCGTTTGCCCTGCACGGTTGGTATTGAACGTCGCGGCGGGGTATAATGGGAGTTGTGAGCAACGGAGTGGATTTTCAGGAAAAGAAAGAGTCCCGGCTGCCGGATATCCTGGGGTTTCTGGCCAGCCTGGGTATCGGTGCCGTTGCCTATCTGGTTTTCACGAACAAGATCCCCAAACTCTACACGACATATTATAATTATTTTTATATAATTGCCGTTGTGGGATTTCTCGGGGTGCTCGGGGAAAAGGTCGCGACGACGTTCCTTGCCTTCTTTCTGCCGCTGCTCGTCGCGGCGGCCACGTTTGCGCTCAAATACAAGCCCGACAAATACCCGATCGAGGACTGGTGGGAATACTACTCGATGCTCG
>ENA-UOWO01002938-UOWO01002938.1-activated-sludge-metagenome-genome-assembly--contig:-NODE-2938-length-20432-cov-22.695784_pt1 | contig 20432 bp, 17 predicted proteins | sample MGYA00238148_ERZ761564 | MGnify/ENA primary metagenome ERZ761564 (study PRJEB28885, sample SAMN05720194) | activated sludge metagenome | isolation source: Anaerobic digester | place: USA... | reverse complement strand
TTAAAAGCCGTGCTACCGACAGGTCGCAACTTGAGCCAAACAGTCGAACCTCCAACGCCAAGTCATATGCGCACTTTTTTGATTTGTATTTTCCTGTTTTCTTGTGCTTTCCTGCCTGCTCAACAGATGTTGCGCAGCGACGAATGGTGCGCCATCGGCAGAAAATCCGCTATGCCTCCCGGCGCACCCGACGGGCGCAGCGATTCGATCGATATCCAGCATACCCGCATCGAACTGGACGTTGCCAACCCGCCGCAAATAGCGGGTGCAACTACCTTGAAACTAAAAATCAAAGCCAGCCTTGTGTCGGGTATTCGCCTCGACCTCGAAGGCCTCACGGTCGATTCGGTCGTTGCCGGAAATACGCAGACAGCGTTTACCCACACAGGATCTTCACTGCTGGTAAATTTTCCAGCCACACTGGCAGCCGGCGACAGTCTTCAGTTAAAAATCGTCTACCACGGCACTCCGGTAACTGACGACAGCGGCTGGGGCGGCGTACTGAACCAAAACGGCTATTTTTATAACCTCGGCGTGGGATTTGCCGCCGATCCGCACAGTTTCGGGCGCGCCTGGTTTCCCTGTTTCGATAATTTCGTAGAGCGATGCAGTTTCGAGTTTATCATCATTTCAAGCGCTTCCAAACCGGCCTACTGCAACGGCGCTCTGATTTCCGATACCGCGCTCCCGGGCGGACTGATACAACGGTACTGGAAACTGGACGAGGAAATTCCGTCCTACCTGGCCTGCTTCGCCAGTGGGCCGTATACCTCTTTTAAACGCAATTATCCGGGCATGAACGGTGCAATTCCCGTGGAAATCGCCGCTGTTGCCTCGGATACCAATAAAGTCGCCGGCACGTTCCAGCATTTACCGCAGGCGATCACTGCTTTCGAACACTGGTTCGGACCATACCACTGGAACAAAATCGGATATTCTCTGGTGCCTTTCAATTCGGGCGCTATGGAGCATGCTACCAATATCGCTATCATGCGTTCGGCCATCGACGGCACGGTGGGAATGGAAACGCTGTGGGCCCACGAATTGAGCCACCACTGGTGGGGCGACCTCGCTACCTGCACCACGCCGGAAGATATGTGGCTCAATGAAGGCTGGGCCGTTTACTCCGAGCATCTTTTTACCGAAGCGATTTATGGAGAAACGGCTTATAAGAAGGCTGTACGCGACAATTTTCTCAATGTTTTGCAAAATACGCACGTCAACGAAGACGGTTACCGTGCCGTTTCGGGCCTGCCGCACGACCTGACGTACGGCGATCACGTGTATAAAAAAGGAGCGGTGGTCGCGCATAACCTGCGTGGCTATCTGGGTGATTCCTTGTTCCGTGCGGGCATTCAATACGCGCTGGAAACAACACAATTCGACGACTGGAGCAGCGCCGATTTTCGCGATAAACTGGAAACGGCTACCGGCCGGAACCTCGATCCTTTTTTTGACGACTGGGTCTTCAACGGCGGATTTACGCATTTTTCGGTAGATTCATTTGCTGTACAACCTGTTGGAAACCAATACCATGTAACGGTTTATATTAAACAGAAACTGCGCGGCGCCCCGCATTTTTACCAGCAGGCGCCGCTCGAATGCACGTTTGTAGACGCCAACTGGCAGCACCACGATCAAACGGCGATCGTTTCCGGCGAAAGCAGCGTGCTGGAATTCGACCTTCCTTTTCAGCCGCAGTTCGTTTGGCTCAATACGAATTTGAAACTGACGCTGGCCCAGGCTGATAAGGAACTGGTGCTGACCGGTCCCGGCCAGTATTCTTTTTCACCTGCCAAAATGGACGTAAAAGTGGATGCCTTGCAGGATTCGGCGCTGTTGCGGGTGGAATACCATTTTGCGATGCCGGATACAGCCGGAACCGCCAATCCTTTCCATTATAAACTGACGAACCGGTACTGGACCGTGAGCGGTGAACTGCCCGACAGTTTTGACGCCACAGCCAATATTTTTTACGACGGCCGCGGCGCCCTCGATCAACTGGATCACGAGTTGTTTGCTCAAACCAGCGCTTCGGAAGACAGTCTGCGATTGCTGTACCGATCCGGCCCGGGGCAAGCGTGGCAGGAATTTCCGAACTATTTTAAAAACATGTTGAATTCCACCACAGACCGCTGGGGTTTTGTGCGCATCGAACAACTGGTTCCCGGGGAATACACGTTTGCAAAAGGGGTTTCCACGGTATCCACTTCCGAAGTCCGGCAATACAATTTCAACGTTAAAGTGAGCCCCAACCCGGCCAGACATGTGCTACGGGTAAAGGCGGATGAACCTTTTGAAAAAGCCATGCTGATCAATGCAGATGGCGCCCAGGTGCAGGACTGGTCTTTCATGCCTTCGAAAGAGGCGGAACTGAACCTGACAAGACAATCTGGCGGAAACTACTGGTTGATTCTTACCGGAAAATCAGGAACTTCTTCCTGCTCCGTTATCATTCTGGAATAAGCCAAACCTATGAATACTGCATCCAACGTCCTGTACGGTTTTCACCAGTTCATTTCCGGGGTTATCTGCTTTGCACTGATTGTGACACTTCTGGGGCTGGCGCCGGGGGCAGCATTAAAGTCCAATGATAAAGTGTATTCGGTTTTGGGTATCCTTTTTTTCGCGGGCACAACCGCCATCACCTGGTACCTGAGGGAGCAGGGGCGACATGGTTGGACCGTGGCGATTCTGTCAACCATTTGGATCCTTGTATTGCTGGGTACTATTTATGCGGCCGGCAAAGCGCGTTGGAATTGACGCAAGTATCATTCTGTGCAAAAATTCATTTTTGCCGTTCCATTGCTATACCGAATGACGTATAAATTGCCTTTCACCGGCCGCTCTATTTGCCGTCCCAATACATCGTAATATCCTGTAACTGTTTTATTTTCAATGAGTAAGGGGGATGCAGTACCGCTCGACTGGCAGGCGTTGGCCAAATCGGAAACGACAAAAGGTGCCGACCCCAACATGCCCGCTCCGTAATTTACCCAAACCTGATATTCGCCTGGCTGATCTATGGAAATGGCAGCGCCGCTCTCACCTGTAGACCACTCATACCGGTTGTATCCTGCCGGGGCCGATAAAGTCAATACGCCGTTTTCCTGATTGCATGAAACAACTGGTCTGGCAATCTGCTGCATGGGTAATTCAAAAATAAAAGACCGGTAACTCACGAGGCTGTCCTGAAAAAACAATTGGCTGAGCAGGTTTCCCTCGTCGTCCGTCAGCACAAAACTTGGGTTGGGGCGGTAGTTGAGTCCATAGTTGATCAAATGAAACCGGTCGGCCGTAGTTTGGTGGTTTCCCATGGCAGGGCTCAAAAAACCGGGCGTGTATTTGTATTCCCACACCCTGTTGGCTGTCCAGTTCATCGTGTCGAGGCTGTATTCCACAGCCCTGGAAATTTTGGGTGGTGCGGCCATGTTTGCATTGTCGAACAGGGTAATGTTGCCATTGGGAAGTATTTGAACGTCATGCTGCGCGCTGAATCCCGGGTCATTCGGAAAAGTGAAAGAACTCGATTTTCCGCCCAGTATCCATTCCACCTGCCCGTTTTGCCGGTTGACTTTGTAAATGGCGTTTGTATTTCGAAAAGACAGCAGCAGGCTGCCGTCCGGATGCTCCGTAATTGCATTTCCGTGCGCATAATCGAACCCAGCCGGCGAATACCCGTAATTTTCGTAAGCCTCTGTGGGGTGCACGTGGTCATTGCTATTCCACTGAAAAAGCAACTGGTGCGCTTCATCAAATTCCTGCACCACAAAACCGATCGCATGCGTCTGGCTGCTACCCGGCACACCATTGAAAGAATACGCACTCAGGTCCATGATACTGTCGCTGATGCCCGAAAGCAGGTAGGTTTGATCGGAGGTGATCCGGAACTCGTGCAAGTCGGGCAGGATGCCATTCACGGTTGTAAATGAATCTGTCAATTGCAGGTTTGCATCCAGCAGGGTGAAGCGGATGTCTTCGGCACTTTTGTAATGGATCCAGGAATATTGTTGCTGTGCCGGATGATATTTGAAATCCAGCAGATTCTGGGAGAACAGCGGCGCATACCACAGGAGGTAACCTTGGGCATCGAGGACCATGGCCGTTTTAGGTTTGTTTACCAGCGAGTCGGCAATGGCTGCACCGAGCGGAAAAGGGGCCGTGAGGTAAAAGCCGTGAAAAGTGGTGTCGTATTGGATGAATTCGTAGGGAGAAACTTCTGCGGGAACGGGCCGGTTGAAGTTTTGGGCATTGGCGTGTAAACTGTTCAGCACGAATAAAATAGTTGTTGTCAGTTGGCGGGCTTGTTGCATAAGAGGGCATTTAAGTGTAGGGTAAATGTAAAAAACCTGCGCTTTTTTGCCGCCTTTTTGAAAAGCCATTCCTGCCTGTCAGTATGATTTGGACAAAAAAAAGCCCCCGGAGCATTCGCTCCGGGGGCTTTTTTGATCTTTTTTCAAATATTACTCCGACATATCCATTGTGTGGAACACGTTCAGCACGTCATCGTCTTCTTCGAGGCGGTCGATGAGTTTGATCACCTGTTCTACTTCCGCGTCGCCGAGTTTTTTCATGCTGGTCGGAATCCATTCGAGGCCGGCGCTCAGCAATTCGATATTGCGTTCTTCCAGTGCATTCTGCATGGTACCGAAATCGGTGAACGTGGAATAGAGCACCACATCCTCGTCTTCGTGTTTGATTTCTTCCAGGCCTGCGTCGATGAGTTCCAGTTCCAGGTCGTCCCAGTTGTGGCCTTCCGCTTTCACTTTAAAAACGCCTTTGCGGTCGAACAGGAAATTGACGCTGCCCGAATTGCCCAGGGCGCCACCGCTGCGGTCGAAATACATGCGTACGTTGGCGACGGTACGGGTAGGGTTGTTGGTAGCGGTTTCTACCAGGATAGCGATCCCGTGTGGGCCTTTACCCTCATAGATGACCTCCTGAAAGTTTTCCGCCTCCTTGCCTGCCGCATTTTTAATGGCATTTTCGACGTTGGATTTTGGCATATTTGCCGCTTTGGCATTCTGAATAGCCATCCGCAGGCGCGAATTGTATTCAGGGCTGGGGCCGGCGGCTTTCACTGCCAGCGCGATTTCGCGGCCGATGCGGGTGAATGTTTTGGCCATGCCGGCCCAACGTTTCATTTTTCTTTCTTTGCGGAATTCAAACGCGCGTCCCATAATTGGTGTGATATTGAAATTGTAATGATCAAAAGCGGCGCAAAAGTAATGAATTCGGCGACAACAAAAAAGCGTTAGGTGAAAATGCATTCGACGGGAATCCGCACCTTTGCGGGAAGTTTATGGGTTGTAGGTTTATAGGTTTATGGGTTTATGGTTGATAAGGTTGATAAGGTTGATATTCATGCGCTCATCAACCTTATCAACCTTATCAACCATAAACCCATAAACCTATAAACCTATAAACTCATAAACCCATAAACCTACACCCCCCTCAACAACTCAACCTCTCAACAACAACAACATGGCCTTCCGAATTTATACCAAAACCGGCGACCAGGGCCAAACGGCACTTTTTGGCGGCAAGCGTGTGGCAAAAAACGACTTGCGCGTGGATGCCTACGGTACGGTGGACGAACTGAACTCCTTTACCGGCTGGCTGCGCGATTCCATCGAATCGCCCAGTCACCGTGCAGTGCTGTACGAAATACAGCACCGGTTGTTTACCGTTGGAGCTGCGCTCGCCAGCGACCCGGAAAAACATCCGCCCACACCCGATGTTGTGGAAGCGGATATTGCGATGCTGGAGCAGGAAATCGACCGAATGGATGCGCAATTGCCTGCTTTAAAAAACTTCATTTTACCCGGCGGGCATACTTCGGTGTCGGTTTGCCACGTTTGCCGCACGGTTTGCCGCAGGGCGGAACGCCTGGTGGTGGCGCTGGATCAGGTGGAGCCGGTAGAGCCGCTGGTTCTACAGTATCTCAACCGCCTGTCCGATTACTTTTTTATGCTGGCGCGACAGTTGAGCCACGACCTGGGGGCGGAAGAAGTGATCTGGAATGCACGGAAACCAAGCAAATAAAGTAAGTCTGACATGTTTAAGGGCAAATTTTTCGAATCATTTCCGGTTTTATCGCAACAGGCAAACTGGCCTCCGCGCCGCTACTGGCTGCTGGCAGGCCTCTGCGCCGCTGTCTTTGCGGTACTGATGCCCCGCGACGAAGTTTTTCCGTACAGGTTTCAGGAAGGGCAGCCCTGGAGTTACCGAAGCCTGCACGCGCCGTTTGATTTCGAGGTGTTGTATCCGGACGAACAGGTTCGTGCCGAAGTAGAACGTGTCAATACCGAGCATGCGCCCTATTTTTACCTGAACCCGGACGTTGCACGGCAACAAAAAAAACGTTTTGCGCGGCTCGTAACGGAGCAAGCCGACATCAGCAGACACGATACGCAGTTCGACGATCTGGTGCGCAACCAGGCCGCCTACATCTCCTTCGGCAGTCAGATGCTCGATATTATTTACAGCCGCGGAATTGCCGATCCTGCGGAAGAGGCCTTCCGGGATACACCCGGATTTATTTACCTCCTTACGCCCAACTCCGAAAAAAAAGTGCCTGTTGCGGAAGTAGGTACCATCAACCACGCCAAAAGTTTTTTGACGGATACGCTTCCGTTCAGCCCTTTGCGGCAACCGGAATTATTGCTCCCGTTGCTGGAGAAATCGCTGGCTATCAATATACAATTCAGTGATTCTCTTACGATTGTGCATAAACGCCGCAAAATGGCAGCCGTTACCGGTACCGGCGTGGTGGTGCATCAGGGGGAACAGGTGGTCCAACCCGGGGAAATTGTCACCCAAGACCTTTCCCAGAAATTGCAATCGCTCCAGCGCCGGTACCATACCGACGAATCGCCATATTACCCCATCGGCGCCGGATTACTGGCATTACTGGTTTTTGGCGCCTTGCTTTTTGGCGCCAGGGCGGAACAGGAAAAATTATTCCCCCTCATTTCTATTTCCGTGCTGGTTGTCAGTCTGACTGCCGGCTGGCTGGGAAGGGTAGGAGAGGCCGCCCCGCTATTGCTTCCTTTATGGGCACTGCCACTGGTGTTTCCACAACGCACCGGAAAAGGTGTATGGGCGGCTGTGATCTTCCTGACCACTATTTCTTTTTCCTGGGCTTCCGGCTGGTTTGCATTGCAGGCGGCCGGTTTTTTCTCCGCTCAGATCTTTGATACACACCAGGCAACGTGGAGAAGGCGGATTTTTGCAGCCGGAGGTATATTAGCAGGCTTGCTGTTGACGCTTGTCGGATTGGCATTCAGCGGAAAATTGCCCGCTACGATGCGCTGGACGGACGCGGTTACTTTTTTGGCGCTGGGTGCAGTGCTTTCACTGGCTGTTTTTCCATTGAAGAGGTTGCTGGAAAATGGGAATACTTCTGATAAATAAACGCTCCATTCGCTTTTGAAACAGAAATAGCCTTATCATTCCGCGGAACGACAAGGCTATTTCTTTGCGAAAAACTTTATACGTTCTCCTTTCTCTATCAATCCCTCAAATCCTCCACATGCACGCCTGGATATTTCTTCGCATCAAATGCAAAAGTACCTGCCGCCAGTTGCTTATTGGAAGATAAACGATTGATATTGAAGGAATAACGCGATCCGTCTTTACCAAATGCCTTAATGCTCTGGATGGAGCCCGCTTTTTCGTCGATACTCAGTCGCAGTTTGGAATATTCCGAATTTTTATCTTTCGGCTTGAATTCGATTTGGGTCAGCACCTTCCCGTTTTCCGTCGTTTTGTCGACAATCGCGTACAGGAAATCACCTTTCTGGTAGCGTTTCAGAAGTTCTTTCGGTGTCAGGAAACTGTTGTCGGAACCTGGCTGGGCATTGTTGATCTGTACCTCATTGTTCTTTTTGAGATACACCCAGGTCGTTTTGGAATCGCTTACGATGATCTGCTGGTCCATTTCCAGGCGGAATTTATCACCTTCCTGGCTGACGCTGCCTTTCTGAACCTCTTTGGGCTGGCCGGGCACCTCGATCGTCAGACTAAAACTGGCTTCCATGTTTTTGAAAGCCTCGTATTTTTTGCGAATCTTATCCAGGACTTTTTTGGCTTCGGGATCATTTTTTTCTGCCTGCGCGCCCGATTGCGCCGAAACACTGCCCATTACGAGTAAGGCAAACAGGGGAAACAACACTTTTTTCATGGTTTGTTTTTACGTTTTTTCTGAAAACGCAGCACAAGGGGCAAAGTTGCTTTTGGGGAGGTTAAAGATTCCTAAATTGTTGAGGTTGTTGAGGGTTGAGGTTGTTGAGTGTGGCAACTCAATGCTTAAAGTTACCACCCTCAACAACCTCAACCCTCAACATTCTCAACACCCTCACCGATACTTCCCATACCGTTTCGGCTTCGCCGGAAACAGCATTTGCCGTGCATAAGTGCCGGTCAGGGCTCCGAAACCTGCCAGCAAACCACCGATGAAGGTGGTAGCCATGATCAAATGGAAGCCTTTAGCGCCCATAAAGAGTTGGCCGATCTTGGCAGACAACATACCGCCATTGCTCATATTATGCAGCGTAACGACAATCAACCACAGCAGAGACCCGGCGGCAAAGCCCACGGAGAAACTTTTCCCGCCCGACAACGGGAACAGGAAAACGGCTATAGCCGCGATGAAAGGAAGGCTCCACCAGGGAAGTCCAAAATAGCCCAGAGCGCCAAAAAAGAGTATAAGAGCAGAAACAATCGATACGTTTTTCATGATGGCGGCGGCTTATTTGGAGGTGAAAGATTGTTTGGCCAGAATGCGGTCAGGCGCTTCGTCCGGGGCGGATAAAAACAGCAGTTCGTAGTATTCACCTTTTGCCCAGGTATCCACCATGTTGTCGTAATACTTGCTGCCGGGATTGCCTGATTGCCCGCCCGGATACACGCCCAGGCCTTTCACCGGCGTACCAAGGTCGACGATCATGCGCCATGACGGCCCGTTAGTTTTGCTGATGGCATTCGGGGTGGATTTGTTGCCGCCTACCACTACGTCGAGCCGGCTGAAAGCGTCGATCTGTGCCAGGTGTTTGAGGGCGAAGCCACGATAATTGCCCCAATCTATACGTTTGTCGGGGTTTTTCCGGAAAAACGACTGCATGGCCCGGAAGGATTCGTTCACTACGTCGCGGGCGGTTTCCCGTTGCGGCGTATTCAGTTCGTCGAAGAACACATTGGCGGTATCCTGTTCCAGCAGTTCGATAAAGCGCCAGGCTTCGGGCATCAGCATGGCCTTGCCCTGTTTGCGCAGCACGTCCATTTCGTCCCAGGTTTTCAGGTAGCAGGAGTCGTACCACACGTCGTAAAGCGGCGGCGCGGTAAGGTTAGCGTCGTAGGTGTACTGCCAGTCGGAGAGTTCTTTTACCATTTTGCGGCCTTCCTCGTCGAGTTGACTTTGGTCGAGCAGGCGGAACATGGCGGGCAGCGCATCGGCGGCGCGCTGACTGAAATTATCGAGTTGCATCGCTTTCATCGAAGCGGGCGTGGCATTGTGCAGGGTGTCCAGGCGGTCGTAAATGCGTCGGCTCCGGTAATCCTCGAAGTCGTTGGCCAGGTAGTAATACGGATAACTCTGCGGCGTGGAATGCTGGTTGGCGGAAAATACGAAGCCGCGCGCCGGATTTTTCATTCGCGGAATCATGTCTTGCGGAATAAACGTCTGCCAGGCATTGGCCGAGTTGCTGCCATCCAGAATAAACCGGCCCTGTTCTTTGGTGCGCACCGGGAAACGCCCCTGCACCTGAATGGCGATGTCGCCGCTGCGGGTAGCGAATACGAAGTTCTGCGCCGGGCAGTCGAAGCCTTTCAGGGCAGCCTGGTAATCCTGGAAATTTTTACCCGAATTCAGTTTCAGGAACAGCGCCATTTCGTCGGGCTCCGGCACGTCGTGCGAGATCCAGCGCAAAGCGCAGTCGTACAAAGGGTGTTTCGGGTCGTTGTCGTACGTCATAGGGCCCCAGACGGTGTAAGCCACGGTATCGTACACCGTTTCCTTACCGCGTACCGGGATCACTTCAATTTGTTTGCGCACCTCGCTTTGCCGGCCATCGAGCATGTATTTGCTGTGTGATGCGTCGGCCCATTTGATTTGGTACCAATCGGACACGTCCCAGCCGACGTTTGTCATGCCCCAAGCCGTATTTTCATTGAAGCCGATTACGACGCCGGGAACGCCGGGCAGCGACACGCCGTAACAGTTTTGTTCGGGAGTATGAATCTGCACCTGAAACCAGATAGAAGGCAGGGTGAGGTTGAGGTGCGGGTCGTTGGCCAGCATGGGGTGGCCCGATTTTGTTTTGGAACCCGCTACGGCCCAGTTGTTGCTGCCTTTCAGGTAGCCGTCGATTTCGGGCAATTCGGAGGCCGCCAGCGGGCCGCTGTATTGATCGTTCCAGGAGGAAGAGGAACTCAATCGTTTATTTCCGGCAGCCGGTTCCGTAAGCACTTTGGCCGGCGCCCACTGTCCTGTATCGGGAATGATAGGCTGTTGTTTCGGGTTCCATTCGGGATACAGGAAATCGAACGTCTGTTGCCCGAACTGCGCCAAAGCGTTGGTGGAGGCCAGGTCGCCTTCACCGGAAGCCAGGTTTTCGGCCATACTTTCGATGACCAGCGCCGTTTTCAGTACGCTCCAGTGTTCGGGCTGGTAATCCAGCAGTTTGAACTCTATCGGATAATCGGCCGGGCTCAACTGATCTATATAAGCGTTCACGCCTTCCGTAAAGGCTTCCAGCAACCGCATCCCTTCGGCCGATTTTTTCCAGCCGATGAGTGCGTTTTCCGCCGCGAACATCATGCCGCGCCGACGGCTCATTTTGTCGATGGCGAGCGTGCGTTCTCCCAGCACTTCCGACAACCTGCCGGCGGATTTGCGCGTGGTCATGTCCATTTGCCAGAGGCGTTGGCTTGCTGTTACGAAACCCTGTACGCGCATGGCGTCTTCCAGGTTTTGTGCAAAAATATGCGGCACCAGCAGGTCGTCGTACACTACTTCGCAGGCGCCCTGCATGCCGGGAATTTTTTTGTTGGAAAAGGAAGCGCCTTTCACGGACTCCGCATTGGCCCAAAAGCCTGAAAACGGATTAAAAAAAGCGCCCAGCGGCGGCAGGCTTTTGTCGCCCGCTTTCTGGGGCGTTTTCAGAAACCAGAGGAGCAAACCGGTTACCAGCGCCGCCAGCAGAAATCGAAAAAATCGCATGAAAATTTTATTTGGATGGCCAAGAATGGGAGCGAAGGTAAAAACCTGCGGCAAATCGCCATGCGCGAACAACTCAATTTTTAAAAACCGTTTTTTTATTGGAAAAAATACCGCCTTGCTTTTAATGATTTTGCAAAAAACGTCCCGCTCCAACAAAGAATGATATTTCTGAAAAAATTCCGGTCTAAAAGTTTGTCGCTTCGGTATACTTTGTCTTAAACTTGCACCAAGTAGTTTTTGTGTTTATTTGTTTGGGTTAGAGTCCCTCGCCGCAATAGGTTGAGGGATTTCTTTTTTTTGGGGCAGTTGCCTGCCAAACAAAAAAAATCCCGAACCTTTCAACCAGTGAAAAATTCGGGATGCGCATTTTCAAAATGCAATCATATCTGAAAACGATGCTACCGGAGTGCTTACAAGCGGCCCAGTGCGCCGGCCAGACCGGTAAACATAAACGGCCAGGAAACCCATACCCATTCCGGTTTAAAGATCAGCAGGGCGATCATCGCTACCGTGCCTCCGAGAAACAGCAGCCAGTCGCGCGATTTGTTTTCAGTGTATTCTTCGTTCTTTTTCATGTGCAAAACCATTTTTGATGGGGCAAATGTAGAAAACCTCCCGGGTTATCAGCAGCCACGCCGGTGTTTTTTTGAAAATCGCGGCAGTTTGAAATCGATTTAAAAAAGCGCGGCCCTTCATCGGGCAAACTTTCCCCAAAATCTTCTTCCTTTGCAGGACATTTCAAGCGATAGCAGGAAAGTCAACTTGTGAATGATACTTGCCCGGGCATCCATCAGCTCGGCATAAGCACTTGACTCATGCGGTTTATTGTTTATAACTTACTTGTGAAAGACTTGTCATCTGAGTAAATGCCGGAAAAAACGTCCCAATGCACCCTCACCACCCCAATAACCAATAACTAATAACGAATAACCACTACATGATCCAGGTTTTTGTCACCGGCGGCACCTTCGATAAAGAGTACAACTACATCACCGGCGAACTCTATTTCAAGGACACGCACCTGAAAGAGATGTTCGACCGCGGCCGCTGCGAGGTGGATATCGACATCAAAACCCTCATGATGATCGATTCGCTGCAAATGCGCGATGAAGACCTGGCGATTATTTCATACAACTGCCTGAAAACGCCGCACGACCGTGTTATCGTCACCCATGGTACGGATAAAATGGTGTCGACGGCGCGTATGCTGGCCGAATCGGGCATCGAAGGCAAAACCATTGTCCTCACCGGCGCCATGATACCATATGCTTTCGGAACTTCTTCAGACGGATTTTTCAACCTGGGCAGCGCGCTTGCCTTCGTACAGGTCTTGCCTCCCGGTGTGTACGTGGTGATGAACGGTCGCTATTTCGACTGGAACCGGGTGCGGAAGAACAAACAACTGGGAAGTTTTGAAGAGATTTCGGAAGAGGAATCGGAGGAGGAGTTTTCTTGAAGGGGTTTATGAGTTTATGAGTTTATGGGTTTATGGGTTTATGGGTTTATGGGTTTATGGGTGCTTCACTCAAACCTACTTGAATATTTTGGGCAAAGCACCCATAAACCTATAAACTCATAAACCTATAAACCCCTCAAAACGGCTGCTCAATAAAATGCAATTTCCCCCCAAACAACCAGGCATACAAAGCCGCCGCCAGCAGAGGCGCCAGAATACTCAGGCCCATGATCCAGAAATACCGTCGCGGTACTTTTGTGCGTTCAATGAGTTCCGAAATGAGCGCAATGATCAGCACAGCCGATACGATAGCCCCGATGCTGAGCGTTAATAGCGTCGCCACATAGTCGTTGGAGAGCCAGAGGCCAATCCACACCACCATTTCCAGTAAAAATATTTCAAGCAGGGAAAGCCGGTTCATCATGTTTCAGGAAGGCATTTGAGCCGCCCGGCAGCAAACCAAACGGATTTTTATGAATTTCAAGCCAGGTTTCCTCAGTACTTTTTTTCTGTTCGCACTTTTTGTCCGCCCGGCTATGGCACAGGAGGGCCCGGCCAGCAGTGAAGCGGAGTACCAGCGGATCTACAATGAACGTATCAAAAAAGACAAACTCGATGGCGTATACATCCCCAAAAACCTCGAAGACGCTCTGCTGCAACTCGATAAACTCACCTCGCCCGAATCGCGCGACAAATTCAAGGCCATCCCCGAAGACAGCGTGTGCTACATCATGCACAACCGGCTCGGACAGTGGATTATACTCAACTGGGGCTTTTACGGTGGTTCCCGACTCTCGCATTATTTGAAAAGTGCGGGCATCACGTATCCCGACGATATGGCCGATTTTCTGATCTTGGCCTATTCCCGGAAACTCAACGGCAAACCGGTGAATATCAAAGAGTTGGCCACCAATTTCCGGGAAAAAAGAAAGAAGGAATACGAAAAGTCCAAACAGCAGGGCAAGGTGATCAAGGAGGAAAAACGCAAGAAAAACAGGTAGCCGCTCATTTAAAAATCACGGTATTTTTTGCATAATTCTTCAAACGTTAAAAACCCATTACTTTTGCGGCTGTTTTAGAGCGTGGTTGGTGTTTAGTTTATGGTGTTTGGGTTTAGATCGGGCACAAATGAACCTGCCGGCCCAAACAGAACACACCACACACCCAACACCAAAATCATTACATGGCAAAAAAACTCCTCATCGTCGAATCGCCTGCAAAGGCTAAGACCATTGAAAAATACCTCGGCGGCGATTTCTCCGTGAAATCATCGTACGGACACATCCGCGACCTTGAAAAAGGAAACGATCTGGGTGTGGACGTCGCCAATCATTACCATCCGAATTATATTGTCACCCCGGATAAGTACAAGACTGTCAAGGAGTTAAAAGACGCCGCCGCTAAAAGCGACGAAGTGTGGCTCGCAACGGACGAAGACCGCGAAGGAGAAGCCATCAGCTGGCACCTTTGCGAGGTTCTGGGGCTGGACACAAAATCCACCAAACGTATCGTTTTCCACGAGATCACCAAACCCGCCATTCAAAAGGCCATCCTCACGCCGCGCAACCTCGATATGAATATCGTGAATGCGCAACAGGCACGCCGGGTGCTCGACCGCCTGGTAGGCTGGGAATTGTCGGGGCTCCTGTGGAAAAAGGTGAAAGGCCAGTTGTCGGCCGGCCGTGTACAATCTGTTTCCGTGAAACTGGTTGTCGAACGCGAACGCGATATTCAGGCGTTCAAGATCACACCGTTTTTCAAGGTAGAAGCGCATTTCCTGGCGAAAAACACACAGGGCAAACTGGTGTCGTTCAAAGCGGAAGCACCGCAGCGTTTCGACAACCCGGCCGGTGCGGAAGATTTTCTGAAAAAATGTGTCAACGCCAATTACAAGGTCGACAACATCGAAGTGAAACCCACGCGCCGCAAACCTGCGCCGCCGTTCACCACATCGACCCTGCAACAGGAAGCCAGCCGTAAAATCGGTTTTTCCGTAAGCCGCACCATGAGCGTGGCGCAGAAACTGTACGAGGAAGGTTTTATCACCTACATGCGTACGGACTCGACCAACCTGTCCGAATCGGCGCTGATTGCCATGGGTGAGGAAATCGTAAAACAATACGGTCCGCAATACCACCACCTGCGCCGCTACAAAACCAAAAACGACTCCGCTCAGGAAGCCCACGAAGCCATTCGCCCGACCTACATGGAACGCCAGAGCGTGAGCGGCCAGCGCGACGAACAGCGCCTGTACGAACTCATCTGGAAACGCGCAATGGCTTCCCAAATGGCCGACGCCGAACTGGAAAAAACCATCGTTGATATCGCCATCAGCACCCAGCCGCAAGCCAAACTGGTGGCTGAAGGCGAAGTGCTCAAATTCGACGGCTTCCTGAAACTGTACCTGGAAGGCACCGACGACGAAGACGAAGAAACTTCAGGCATCCTGCCCCCCCTGAAAGTCGGCCAGCCGCTCGATATGGACGTGATGACGGCTACCGAGCGATTTACACGCCCGCCGGCCCGGTTCACGGAGGCTAGTCTGGTGAAAAAACTGGAAGAACTCGGCATCGGTCGTCCATCCACCTACGCACCGACGATTTCCAAAATCATGGAAACCAACCGTGGCTATGTGGTAAAGGAAAGCCGGGAAGGGGAAGAGCGGATTTTTCAGGTGTTTACCCTGAAAAACAACAACATCAGTAAAACGACGGGGAAAGAGACAACGGGCACCACCAAAAACGTGCTTTATCCGCTGGACATGGGCATGATCGTTTGCGATTTCCTCGACGAGCATTTCAAAAAGATCATGGACTACGGCTTTACCGCCAGCGTCGAACGCGAGTTCGACGATATCGCGGAAGGCAAGATCGAGTGGGCACAAATGATCGACCGTTTTTACAAACCGTTTCATGAAACAGTGGAAAAAACGCTCGCGGAAGCCGACCGGGCCAGCGGTGAACGTATTCTGGGCATCGACCCCGAATCGGGCCGTACCATCCTCGTTCGTATGAGCAGCCTCGGCAAACCCGTCATTCAGATCGGCACCGGCGAGGAACTGGATAAAAAGGAAAAACCGCGCTACGCCAACCTGCGTCCGGGTAAAAGCATGGAAACGGTGAGCCTGCAGGAAGCGCTGGAAAGTTTCCAGTTGCCGCGTGCGCTGGGCGAATTCGAAGGTGAAATGCTGGAAGTGAATACGGGCCGTTATGGTCCGTACGTCAAATTCGGCGGCCAGTTCGTTTCCCTGCCCCGCGGCGAGGATCCGTTCGAAACGACTTACGAACGCGCCGTAGAACTCATAGAAATCAAAAAAGAAGCGGACCGGCCGCTGGGACATTTCCAGAACCTGCCGATTACCAAAGGCAAGGGTCGTTTCGGACCGTTTGTCAAATGGGCGGAATTGTACGTCAATATTCCGGCGCGTTTTAGTTTCGATACGCTGACGGAAAAACAGGCGGTGGAGATCATCGAGCAAAAGATCGAAAAAGAAGCCAACCGCTACATTCAGCACTGGCCGGAAGAACAGATCAGCATCGAGAATGGCCGCTGGGGTCCGTATATCAAATACGGCAAACTCATCGTCAATCTGCCCAAACTCGACGCCGGCGCGAAAATGACGGCCGATCAGGCACGTACACTCGAACTGGCGGAAGTGAAAGCCATTATTGAAAAAGAATTCCCCGGTGTGTTCGATGCCAAAAAAGCGCCCGGGAAAGCCGGCGGAAAAACGGCAGGAAAAGCAACCGGTAAAGCATCCAAACCTGCTGCGAAGAAAAAATAACCATCCATGAGCAGCGAAGAGATTCTCCGCGATATCAAAGCCAAAAGGTTCTCTCCCGTGTATTTTCTGCACGGGGAAGAACCTTTTTTTATCGACCAGGTGGCCGATGCGGTGGAAGCGAGCGCCCTGCCGGAGGCGGAGCGGGGGTTTAATCAGACGGTTCTCTATGGTAAGGAAATGGACCACATCACCTTGCTGGATTATCTGCGCCGGTACCCGATGATGAGCGAACGGCAGGTGGTCATTTTGCGGGAAGCGCAGGAAATGAAAGGCCTCACGGAACTGACGGCCTACATGGAAAACCCCATGCCGAGCACGGTTTTTGTCGTTTGTCACAAACACAAAAAAGTGGATTCGCGCACCAAATTCGGCAAGTCGCTGCAAGGAAAAAGTATCGTGCTGCTGGAAAGCAAAAAATTGTACGACAACCAGATTGCCGACTGGATCAGCAGTTTTTGCAAAACGAATCACCTGCACATCGACAGCCAGGCTGCGGCACTGATGGCCGAGTACCTGGGCGCCGATCTCTCCAGGATTGCTAACGAATTGGACAAACTGACGCTCAACCTGCCGAAAGGCGCCACGATTACGGCTGCACACGTGCAGGAATTCGTAGGTATCAGCAAGGACTACAATCTGTTCGAACTGCAAAAGGCGCTGGCCATGCGCGACGTGTCGAAAGTGGCACGCATTCAGCATTATTTTGCTTCGAACATGCGTAAAAACCCGCTGATTGTTACCATTTCCAGCCTTTATTCCTATTTTTCCAAGGTGTATATGTTGCACGGACTCAAAGGATCGGCAGATGCGGATATCCTGAAAGCCCTGGATTTGCGGTCGGACTGGTTTTTGAAAGAATACCGGCTCGCTGCCAATCATTACAATCCCAACCAGACGGTTGCGATTATTTCACTGCTGAAAGACTACGACCTGCGTTCCAAAGGTGTCAACAACGACAATACCAGTACCGGAGAAGAGGAGTTGATGAAAGAATTGTTCTGGAGGATTTTGCATGCCTGAGTGCCAATCATTTAAAACCAAATCAACCCATGAGCGTTTTCACCACCTACAAAGTACATTCCGGCGACACTCTGTTCGGTATTGCCCGCAAATTCGGCATGGGGGTCGACGAACTGAAAGCGGTTAACAGCCTGAAAAACAATAACCTGAGTGTGGGACAAACCCTGAAGGTTCGTTCCAATACCGGCGCCTCCATACCTCCTCCGATGCCGCCTGTGCCGGCCACTCCATCGCAACCGACCGTGCCGGTTACGAATTATAGCCTGATCAATTACAAGGTGCAGCCTGGTGATACGCTTTACGGCATTTCCGCCAAATTCAGCATGAGTGTCGGCGATTTGAAGTCGATCAACAGCCTGCAAAACAACAACCTGAGCGTCGGACAAATCCTGCGGGTGAAATCGGCCGGAGGCAACGTACCCACACCTCCTCCGCCAACGCCCAATCCTACACCCGTCACGCCGACCCCGATTCCGCCGGCGACGGAGAATTATCTGAACGCGCGCCGGCAGTTTGTGTTCGAAGTGCGGCCGGACGTCGGATTTAACCGTTACCTGCTGAAAGTTCCGCTGGTGAATGGCGGTCAGGTCATCGCCAACCTGCAGGACAACGTGACCAGAAGCCCCTACATGGTGTATCCTCAGGGGATGATGTATGCCGGTCAATCGGCCATCGAACTGGACGTGGCCACCATCGAATCCGTCGGCCTCACGCCCAATCAGGCCAAGGCACTGCAATACGTTTCTATTCACGAAGGCAAATTCGACGCGATCAACAGTTACGACAAAGCGATTTTTTCCTATGGTTTTATCCAGTTCACGGGATCATCGGCCGTTGGCGGCAGCCTGAACCGCGTGATGGCAAGTATGGAAGCCTACGCACCGGCGGCATTTCAGCGGGTATTCCAACGGGTCGGAATCGATTCGGAGGGTAGCGGGGCACTGGCAACCACGACGGTTTTGACAGAAAATGGAACCAAATTGCGCGGCGACGAGGCCTGGATGTACATTCAGCGCAACATCCAACTCTACGGGGCATTTATTCAGGCAGGTTTCGAACCTTCCCTGATCCGGGAGCAACTGCGCATGGCCAACGTCCTCTACGTACAGGCGGCCCTGAATTTTAAACTCGACGTCACCCTCGGCGGCATTCGCATCACTATTCCCAAACTCAGCGATATTATCACTTCCGAGGCTGCGCTGACGGCCATTATCGCTCTGGCTGTCAATCAGGGTGTGGGAGGCATGAGCCGCCTTGTAGGGACTTCCGTAAGCGCCGTAGCAGCACAAAGCGGTCTCACGTCGCAGCAGAACCTACATCAGGTAGATGAATGGAAAGTGGTGCAGCATATGGCAGAAACCACGACAGACGAACGGGTAAGAGCCAGAACGGTGGGGGTGCTACAGTCGGGGCTGAGTTTTGTAAAAGTTTAGATTGGTTGAGGTTGTTTAGATTGTTGAGGGGTTGAGGGTGCGTTGCCTTGGGTTTATCAAAGAACATAGCCAAGGGCAATGCACCCTCAACCCCTCAACAATCTAAACAACCTCAACAAACAATCATTCTCCCATTCTCACCATCTGCGTCGGCGCCACCATTTCATTTCTTACGCCGACCTGGCGGAGCGTGTTTTTGGCAACATTCATAAACGCTTCCGAAACGACACTGCCGGCTTCGAGTACTGCCGGTTTGCCTTCGTCGCCACCTTCCCGGATGCTTTGCACCAGTGGCACCTGTCCGAGTAATACCGAATGACTTTCCAGCGCCAGTTTTTTGCCGCCGCCCTGTCCGAAGATGTAGTATTTGTTTTCAGGCAGTTCGGCAGGAGTGAACCAGGCCATGTTTTCAACGACGCCCAGGATGGGGACGTTGATTTGTGGCAGCAGGAACATATTCATGGCCTTGATGGCATCCGCGAGGGCTACTTCCTGTGGAGTTGTGACGAGCACCACGCCGGTAATCGGCACCGTTTGCACGAGAGTCAGTTGCACGTCGCCGGTGCCGGGCGGCAGATCGACGATCAGGAAATCGAGCGGCTCCCAAAGTACGTCGTTGATAAATTGTTTGATGATAGCCGCCAGCCGGGGGCCACGTAATACCACCGCCTGTTCAGGTTCAATGATGTTACCGATACTGATGGTCGGCATGCCGAAGGCTTCGAGCGGCACCATTTTGGCTTTTCCAGTGACGTCCTGGATTTTCGGGCGTTGTCCGGTCAGGCCCAGCATGGTCGGAATACTCGGACCGTACACATCGGCATCCATGAGTCCGACGCGGGCGCCGAGTTGTTTCAATCCGAGCGCCAGGTTGACAGAAACAGTGCTTTTACCCACACCGCCTTTGCCCGACGCTACGGCGATAATATTTTTAATGTGCGGCACGGCGCTGTTGCTTTCCTGGCTGTTAGGTGTGCGTGCAATGAAGTGCGCATTCACTTTCGCCTGCGGATAAACCGTTATGATCGCCTCAATGCAGGCAAAATTGAGTTCGGCCTTACCCTGCATCTGAAGGGAAGGGATAGCGAGTTTAAAATTAATGTTATCGCCTTGAATTTCAAGGTCTTGCACCATCTCTTTCGAAACGATATCCTGTCCTGTTTGCGGGTCGCGTACCTGACGCAAAGCCGCAAGAATCTGTTCTGTATTCATTGTACGCTCCGTTTCGTTTTAAGGATGAAACCGGGGTGCAATATTACGAGGTCTGGAGGACTCTGCCGGCCATTTTTTGGATGTTGATGAGGTTTATAAGGTTGATAAGGGTTGATAAAGTTGATGAGGGTTGATATTCATCGGCTCGATAGGTAGAAGATTGTTACTTACTTGAGTGACAAAATATCAACCCTCATCAACTTTATCAACCCTTATCAACCTTATTAACCTCAGGTAATTTTGAAGGCGAGGGTTTTCATTCGTTGGGTAGGTTGACCGGTTGCTGTAGTTTCTTCCAAAACCATC
>ENA-UOWO01002936-UOWO01002936.1-activated-sludge-metagenome-genome-assembly--contig:-NODE-2936-length-20440-cov-7.585038_pt1 | contig 20440 bp, 16 predicted proteins | sample MGYA00238148_ERZ761564 | MGnify/ENA primary metagenome ERZ761564 (study PRJEB28885, sample SAMN05720194) | activated sludge metagenome | isolation source: Anaerobic digester | place: USA... | reverse complement strand
TCAGTTGGTCGGTGGTGTTGCCGGCCAGCGAGGCCAGGTCCTGGTGGGCCAGCGGCCGGCTACGTCCGCATCCGCGCTGGTCCAGGTACACCACACACCAGCGGTCCGGGTCGAACCGCCGCCGGTAACCGCCGGACATCGGCGCGCCCGGGCCGCCGTGCAGGAACAGGGCCGGCCTTCCGTGCGGGTTGCCCGAGCACTCCCAGTACAGCTGCGCGCCGTGCGCGGCCGGCAGCAGACCGGTCGCGTACGGCTCGATCGGCGTGCTCACGGTCAGTCGGCCGGCGGAAGATGGCAGACGGCCTCGACGTTGTTGCCGTCCGGGTCGCGGACGAACACGCCGTAGTAGTTCGGGTGGTACTCCGGCCAGACCCGCGGTGCGTGCAGGATCTCCCGGCCCAACCCGACGGCGACCCGGTGCACCTCGTCGACGACCTCGCGGCTGCCCGCGGTGAACGCGACGTGCGACTGCCGGCCGCCGGGATCGGCCGCCTCGCTCAGCCAGAAATACGGATGCTCGGGCGGGCCGTAGCCGACGGCCACCCCGTAATCCATCACCCGGCCGTATCCCAGCGGGGCGAAGAACGCGTCGTACCAGGCCGTCGCCGCGGCCAGGTCATCGGACTGCAACCCGAAGTGATCGATCATGACCCGCACTCTGCCACCGGGGTCTGACAGCGGCCCCCTTCCGACCCCTACCCAGAGTTGATCATGGACAGATTGCCGTTTTCAGTCCTCCGAAACGGCACTCTGTCCATGATCAACACCCGAGGGGGGGTCGGGGGTGGGGCGGGCGGCGCGGGGTGGGGCGGTGTCGCCGAAGAACAGCTGCAGCCAGTGCGCCTGCGGATCGATGTCCACCAGCATGCCCTTGACCAGCAGGCTGGCCGGGATGGCCAGGATCGCGCCGAGCGGCCCGAGAATGTAGGTCCAGACGATCAGCGACAGGAAGCTCACCGTGGTGGTCAGCCCGACGGCGTCGCCGACGAACTTGGGCTGCAGCACCGACTGGATGACGAAGTTGAGCCCGCAGTAGATCACCACGACGGCGATCGCCAGGCCCGGACCGCCCTGCAGCAGGCCCAGGATGGCCGGCGGGATCAGGCTGATGATGAACCCCACGTTGGGGATGTAGTTGGTGACGAAGGCCAGCAGGCCCCAGACGAACGCGGCGGGAATGCCCAGCAGGTACAGCGCCGCGGTGTCCAGCACGGCGACGATCCCGCCGAACACGCTGGCCACCCAGAAGTACTGCCGGGTGTTCGCGGCAATCGTGCGCAGCCCGTCCAGGGCGACCTCGTGCCCGGAGCGCAGCTTGGCCATCCGGGCCGGGAACACCGCGGCATCGACGGCCAGGAAGATCAGCAGCACCATCGCCAGCAGCAGCACCGACAGCGCACTGCTCAGGCCGGACAGCAGCGACTGGGCGAAGCCGGCGATCGTGCTCGGGTCCAGGCTGGACAGGGCCGACTGGATGTCCGCCTCGCTCAGGCCCAGCCCGGCCAACCACGACTGCAGCCCGGCCAGCGCCTGCGACCACTGCGCGGAGTACTGCGGGATCAGCGCGACGAACGCGACGATGCCCAGCACGGTCGCCACCACCAGGCCGACGATGATGAACAGCGCGGTCAGGAATGCCGCCCCGGTGGCCACCCACTGCGGCGCGCGCCGGCGCACCAGGGCCCCGCGGATCGGGTCGACCAGGATGGTCAGCACCAGGGCCAGGAACACCGGGCCGATGATGTTCGGGATCGCCCGCATGCCGGCCACCACGACCACGATCGCGGCCGTCACCAGCACGATGACCAAGCCGCGCGGCAATCCCCCGAACCGGCCGGGCCGGGCGGCCGGGGCCGGATCCGCCGGGCGGCCCGCCGACGCAGCGGCCGGTGGGGCCGCGGCGTCGGCCGGTGGTTCGTCGTTCCGTCGTGCGTGCGCCATGTCGTCCGTCCGCCCGTCGCAGGGGTGCCATCGGGCATCAGCCTGCCCTGTCCGGGCCACCGGCGAGCGCAAGCTCAGCGACGAGTCACCGCAGGTCGGGCGGGGCGGTGCGGGTCCTGACCGGTCAGTGCCGGGGCGGCGCGGTGGTGCGGCCGGGCAGGAAGCGGGTCGGCAGCACGATCCGCCGGCCGGCCGCCTTGCGGGCCGGGCTCAGCAGCATCCGGCCGGCGTTGCGGCCCTTGTCCACGACCGGCTGCTCGACCGTGGTCAGGCCGAAGTCGACGGCCGTCTTGACGCCGTCGAACCCGGTCACCGACACGTCCTCGGGCACCCGCTGGTGCCGCCTGGTCAGCTCGGTGATGGCCCCCATGGCCAGCACGTCGGACGTGGCGATCAGGGCGGTGATGCCGGGATCGAGCGCGAGCACCTCGGCGGCGGCCGACTGCCCGGCCTCGACGGTGTGCTCGAACCGCTCGACGACCGGGATGCGGTCCCAGGCCACCCCGGCGGCGTTGCACGCGTCGCGCAGCCCGAGCAGCCGGTTGCGTTGCACGTGGTAGCGAGCACTTTGCTGGCGTTCGATCGGCACCGGGCCGTCCATCCGGGCCCGCCCCAGCCGCATGCAGATCACGCCGATGCGATGGTGGCCCAGCGACAGCAGATGCTCGGCGACCTGGCGGATGGCCGCCTTGTCGTCGATGCCCACGGAGTCGGTGCCGGAGATGCTCGGCTGATCGCAGATCACCGACGGCACCGGGCGGGCCAGCGCGGCGGTCAGGTGGGGGTCGTCGTCGGGCATCGAATAGACCACGAACCCGTCGACCGCGGCCCGGGTGACCCCGGCGATGTCCTCAGATCCGGGGCGGCCGGGCACCAGCAGCAGGCCGACCTGGGCCTCGTCGCACTCCAGGGTCAGGCCCTCCAGGAAGGCCACCGCCCCCGGGTCCCGGATCGCGTAGGAGGCCTGTTCGGCCAGCAGTAGCCCGACGGCCCCGGCCTTGCGCGTGCGCAGGGAACGGGCCATCGGGTCCGGGCCGGGATAGCCCATCCGGCGGGCCGCCTCCATCACCCGGGAGCGCAGCTGCGGCGACAGTTGATCGGGGCGGTTGTAGGCGTTGGACACGGTGGTTCGGGACACACCCAACTCGGCGGCGAGCGACGCGAGCGTCGCCGGCGGCCTTGTCCGGGAGGGTCGGTCCATCAGGCACACGGTATCGCGTCCGCGCAGGTTGGACGGTATCCGCCCCGGCGCGCAGCGTGATCGTGATCGTGACGAACACCTCGCTTCGTCCCCTGAACGCCACTGGCCGGCCTTCGTTCCGCCACCGGGGGGCCACCTGACCGCCAGCCAACCGCCGCCCGGCCGTCCCTGGCCGTCCCCGATCGCCCGGCTCCAGGAAGTCGGGAAAACGTTTTCCAGACCCCTTCCCAAGGCTGGTTCGCTCCGTTATGGTCGGGACCGACAGCCTCAGCGACCGGTTCGCGCGGTGACGGAAACCGACGACGGAACCGATGGAAGGACGTGACGATTCATGGCCGACGTCAAGTACGACGGAGCGTCTCGGGTCTACCCGGGTAGCCCGCCGGTGCGCGCGGTGGACACCCTGAACCTGGAGATCCCGGACGGCGAGTTTCTCGTCCTGGTCGGTCCCTCGGGCTCGGGCAAGTCCACGGCGCTGCGCATGCTCGCCGGCCTGGAGGACGTCAACGAGGGCCGCATCCTGATCGGCGGCCGCGACGTCACCCACGTCCCGCCGAAGAGCCGGGACATCGCCATGGTGTTCCAGTCCTACGCGCTGTACCCGCACATGACCGTGGCCGAGAACATGGGCTTCGCGCTCAAGCTGCGCGGCGTGAACAAGACCGAGATCGCCGAGAAGGTCAAGGAGGCCGCCGGCCTGCTGGATCTGGAGAAGTACCTGGACCGCAAGCCCAAGGCCCTCTCCGGTGGCCAGCGCCAGCGCGTGGCCATGGGCCGCGCCATCGTCCGCGAGCCGTCCGTGTTCCTCATGGACGAGCCGCTGTCCAACCTGGACGCCAAGCTCCGGGTGGAGACCCGCGCCAACATCGCCGAGCTGCAGTCCCGGCTGGGCACCACGACCGTTTACGTCACCCACGACCAGGTCGAGGCCATGACCATGGGCCATCGGGTGGCGGTGCTCAAGGACGGCATCCTGAACCAGGTCGACACCCCGCGGACCCTGTACGACAAGCCGGTCAACGTCTTCGTCGCCGGGTTCATGGGCTCTCCCGCGATGAACCTGCTGACCGTGCCGCTGGTCGGCGACGGGGCCCAGCTGGGTGACGCGACCTTCGCGCTGCCCCGCAGCGTGCTGTCCGAGGCGTCCGCCGCGGGCCTCAAGGAGGTCACCTTCGGTGTCCGTCCGGAGAACATCACGCTCGCCGACAAGGGCATCCCGGTCACCATCGACCTGGTCGAGGAACTGGGCGCCGACGCCTTCGTGCACGGCCACACCCCGGACGGCAACCGCCTGGTGATCCGCGCCGACGCGCGGATCCACCCGTCGCAGGGATCGACCGTCTACGCCCTGCCGACCGACGCCGACCACTGCCACGTGTTCGACCCGAACACCGGCATCCGGTTCAAGTCCTCGGACGCGGTCCCGGCCGACGCCGCCAACAGCAGCATCACCCTCGGCAAGAGCTGACGCTCCCCCGATCGACGGGGCGGCTGTGCACCAGCGCAGTCGCCCCGTTTGCCGTATGCCGGCGGCGTCAGACCCGACCGGCACCGACCGGCGCCGCCGGGGCGGCCCCGACCGACCGGCGCGACCAACCGCGCCGGGTCCGGGCCGACCCGAGCAGCCGGCAGACCACCCAGATCGCGAACGAGATGGTGGTGATGTAGGGGCTGATCGGGATGCTGCCGCCCAGGGCGAGCAGGATGCCGCCGACGGTGGAGACCATCGCGAACACCACCGAGAGCACGGGCACCCACACCGCGGACGCGGTCACCCGCATCGCCGCGGCGGCCGGGGTGACCAGCAATGAGAGCACCAGCAGGGCGCCGACCACCTGAATGGCCATGGCCACGGTCAGGCCGAGCATCAGCATGAACACCGGGGACAGGGCCCGCACCGGGACCCCGCGGGCGGCGGCGATGTCCGGGTCGACCGAGGCGAACATCAGCGGCCGCCACACCACGGCCAGCGCCGCCAGCACCAGCAGCGAGATCCCGCCCAGCCAGTACAGCTGCGGGTCGTCGACGGCCACGATCTGCCCGGTGAGCAGGCCGAACTTGTTGGCCGACCGGCCCGGGTACAGGGACAGGAACAGCACGCCCAGACCGAGCCCGAACGGCATCAGCACGCCGATGATCGAGGACCGCTCCCGGGCCTTGACCCCCAGCACCCCGATGACCACCGCGGCCAGCAGCGATCCCATAATCGAGCCGACGACCACGTTCATGCCGACCAGCAGCGCGAACGAGGCCCCGGCAAAGGACAGCTCGCTGATCCCGTGCACCGCGAACGTCAGGTCCCGCATCATCACGAAGACGCCGATCAGCCCGCCGACCAGGCCCAGGATGGCCCCGGCCAGGATCGAGTTGTGCAGCAGGGCCAGCAGCTCGCCGTAGTCGTCGAAGTTGAAGATCTTGTCCCAGATGCTCATCGCCATTCGCCGCCCAGCTCGGTCGCGGCGTGGTCGTCGTGCGACTGGTGACCGACCGCCTCGGTGGAGGACACCACGATGATCCGGCCCTGCGCCCGCAGCACGTCCACCGGCGCGCCGTAGAGCTCGGACAGGCCAGCCGAGGTGAGCACCTCGTCGGGGCGGCCGAGCCGAAAGGACCCGCCGGCCAGGTACAGCACCTGGTCGACGTAAGGCAGCACCGGATTGATGTCGTGCGTGACGAACAGCACCGCCGTACCCCGCAGCCGGCGTTGCGCATCGATCAGGGCGGCGATGTCCTGCTGATGGCGAAGGTCCAGGGCGGCCAGCGGCTCGTCGCACAGCAGCAGCACCGGGTCGCTGGCCAGGGCTTCGGCCACCCGGATGCGCTGCAACTCGCCGCCGGAAAGCATCGAGACGGGGGCGTCGCCGAACTCGCCGGCGCCCACCGACTCCAGCAGCTCGTCGATGCGGCTGCGGATCCGGCGCCGGCGCGCGCCCACGGCGACGGGCAGCCCCCACCGGTGCCCGTCCAGGCCCATCCGGACCACGTCGCGGGCCTTGATCATGGTGGCCGCGTCGATGGCGATCTTCTGCGGCACGTATCCGACGTCGGTGCTGCCCCGGCCGAGCGGGCGGCCGCTGATCGCGCCCGACCCGCTGGTCAGGGCCACCTCGCCGAGAATGGTGCGCAGCAGGCTGGTCTTGCCCGAACCGTTCGAGCCGAGCACGGCGACGAACTCGCCGCGGGCGATCGACAGGTCCAGGTGCGTCCACAGCGTCCGGCGGCCGAACCCCAGACCGGCGTCGCGCAGCTGCAACGCGGGCGGGTCGTTCGCCGGGGCGGCCGGCCCGGCCGGAGCCGGCCGGACCGCCGCCGGCGCGGGCGCGGTCGCCGGCTCGGTCATCCGCCCAGCGCCTGAGTCAGCGCCTGGATGTTGGACTTCATCCACGACAGGTAATCCTGCCCGTCCGGCAGGGTTTCGGTGACCGGAACCGTCGGGACGCCGTTGGTCTTCGCCGCCTCGAGCACCTGCTCGGTCTGCGGGCCGGTGGTCTGCTCGTTGTAGGCGAGCAGCTTGACCTGCTGGCCGGTGAACAACGCGAGCGTCTCGTTCATGACGCTGGCCGGGACGTCCGTCTCATTCTCGATCGCCTCACTGAACTCGGGCGGGGTGACGTTCTTCAGACCGGCGGTCTCCAGCAGGTAGACCGGAACCGGTTCGGTGATGGCGACCGGCGCACCGTCATGGCCGGCCTTGATCGCTTCGGCCTGGGTGATCAGGTCGTTGACCGCCTGGTCGAAGGTGGCCGAGTTCGCCTGGTAGGTGCTGGCGTTGGCCGGATCGATGGTCGCCAGTTCGCCGGCGATCGCGTCGGCGACCTTGATGGTCCCCGGCAGGTCGTACCAGACGTGCTCGTTGAGCTCGCCGTCCTGAGGGGTCACGCCGGAGGCGTCGACCGCGGTGATGACGGGCGCCTGGGTGCCCGCCGAGGCCACCATGGTCTGCATGAAGTCGTCGTAGCCGCCGCCGTTCTCCACGATCAGCTGCGCCGACGAGAGCGCCAGCTGGTTGCGCGGGGACGACTGGAAGGAGTGCGGGTCGGCGTTGGGGTCGCTGATGATCGAGGTGACCTCGACGCGGTCACCGCCGATCTGCTTGACCACGTCGCCCCAGACGTTGGTGGCGGCGACGACCTTGACCGTGCCGCCCGCGGCCCCGGCCGACCCGCTGGCGGCGGTGCTGCCGGCGGCGCCGGTGCTGCCACCGGAGCAGGCCACCAGCGTGAGGGCGAGCGCGCCGCCCGCGACCGCCGCACCCAGGCGACGCCGAACCCTGAAACCGTTAACCATTCTGAGAATCACTCTCGACAGAGTAGTGACTCTTCCGCCGCCCGCCAAACTCCCCCCACCTCCCGCGCGGATCATCAACGCCGGCGCGGCTCAAGTCATTGACTCGCGTCCCACCCGTCACATCCGGTGCGAGTTGATCCGCGCAGGTGTCCACACCAGGTGTCCACCGACCCGCGCGGATGAAGTCGTTGACTTGCTTCCCACCAGTCCCAAAAGGGGTGGGTTGAGCCGCGCAGGGGAAGTTGATCCGCGCGGGGGAATCGGGGGGCCCGTTGAGCCGCGCGGGGGCAGTTGATCCGCGCGGGGGAATCGGGGGGCGGTCAGTCGGGGGTGGGGGTCTCCAGCCGGCGACGGCGGGCGACCTCGGCCAGCACGACGCCGGCGGCGACCGAGGCGTTGAGCGACTCGACCGAGCGGGCCATCGGGATGGACACGGTGACGTCGCAGACCGTGCGGGTCAGCCGGGCCAGGCCGCGGCCCTCGGAGCCGACGACGAGCACCAGCGGCGAGGTGGCCAGCTCGAACGAGTCGGTGTCGGTGGTGCCGTCGGCGTCCAGGCCGGCGATCATCAGGCCCTGGGCGGCGTAGTCCTTGAGGGTGCGGACCAGGTTGGTGCAGCGCGCCACCCGCAGCCGGGCGGCGGTGCCGGCCGACGTGCGCCAGGCCGAGGCGGTCATGCCGGCGCTGCGCCGTTCGGGCACGACGACGCCGTGCGCGCCGAACGCGGCGGCCGACCGGACGATCGCGCCCAGGTTCCGCGGGTCGGTGACGCCGTCGACGGCGACGATCAGTGCGGCCCGCCCCGAGTCCCGGGCCCGGCTGAGCAGATCCTCCGGGTGCGCGTACTGGTACGGCGGGACGACCAGGGCCACGCCCTGGTGGATGGCGTTGCCGGTGAGCCGGTCCAGCTCCGGACGCGAGACGTCCAGCTGCGGGATGCCCCGCTCGGCCGCGCCGGTGATGGCCTCGGCGATCCGCTCGTCGGTGGCCAGCCCGCCGGCCACGTACAGCGCGGTGGCCGGCACCCCGGCCCGCAGGGCCTCGACCACCGGGTTCCGGCCGACCACCGTCTCCGGCAGCTCGCCCCGCGGTCGGGTGGTCGGCCGCGAGTCCGGGCGGGGCTTGGACTTGGCGGCGGCGGCCGCCTTCCGGGAGGCCGGGTGGCCCTTGCGCATCTCCGCGGGCGGCGTCGGCCCCCGGCCTTCCAGCGCCCGCCGGGCCCGGCCGCCGCTGCCGATGACGGCACCCTTCTTGGTGCCCGTCTTGCGCATCGCGCCGCGGCGTTGGGAATTGCCGGCCATGTGGTGTCCTCCGGGTGGTGCGGCGGCCGCGGGCGGCCGGGATCAGGGCGGGGTCAGCGCGGGGTCAGAGCCGGTCCGGCGTCCCCGCGACGGACCACACCGGCCCGTCCTTGGTGTCCTCGATGGCGAAGCCGGCCGCGGCGACCTGGGTGCGGATCTCGTCGGCCCGGGCGAAGTCCCGGTCGGCCCGGGCCTGCGCACGTTCGGCCAGCAGGCCGTCCAGCAGCCGGCCGGTCGCCTCGACCAGCCGCCGGTCGACCTTGCGCTCCACCCACGGGGCCGCCCACGGGTCCAGGCCGAGCACCGCGACCATCGCCCGGACGGACGAGGCCAGCTCCTGCGCGGCGTCGTCGTCGGAGCGGGCCAGCGCGGCGTTGCCGGCGCGGACCTTCTCGTGCACCACGGCCAGCGCCCGCGGCACGCCGAGGTCGTCGTTCATCGCCTGCCGGAACGCGTCGGGCACCTCGCCGATCGGCACCCCGTCGGCGCCGGCGCCGACCCGATCGGCGGCCCGGTGCAGGAACGCCTCGATCCGCTCGTAGGCCTTGGCCGCGTCGTCCAGGGCCTCCTGCGAATACTCGATCGACGACCGGTAATGCACGCTGATCAGGTAATACCGCAGGGCGACCGGCCGCACCTTTTCGGTGATGGTCGGCACCGACAGGATGTTGCCCAGGGATTTGGACATCTTTTCCCCGGCCATGGTGACCCAGTGCGAATGCATCCAGTAACGGGCGAAGACATCGCCCAGGCCGTGCGACTGCGCGGCCTCGTTCTCGTGGTGCGGGAAGATCAGATCCAGTCCGCCGCCGTGGATGTCGAATTCGGTGCCCAGGTAGGCGCGGGCCATCGCCGAGCATTCGATGTGCCAGCCCGGCCGCCCGCGGCCCCACGGTGAATCCCAGGACGGCTCGCCCGGCTTGGCCGCCTTCCAGAGGGTGAAATCCGCGGGATCGCGCTTTCCACCCGCCTCGGTCTCCCCCTGCACCATTTCGTCGATGCGCTGGCCGGACAGGAACCCGTAATCGGGCTGGGTGCGCACGGCGAAGTAGACGTCGCCCGCGGCGGCGTAGGCGTGCCCCGCCTCGATCAGCGCGGCGATCATCTCCAGGATCTGTGGGATGTGCCCGGTGGCCCGCGGCTCGACCGAAGGGCGCAGGCATCCCAGCGTGTCGTAGGCGTCGTCGAAGCTGCGTTCGTGGGTGGTCGCCCACTCCCACCAGGGGCGGCCGGCCTCGGACGCCTTGGCCAGGATCTTGTCGTCGATGTCGGTGACGTTGCGGACGTGCCGAACCTCGTAGCCGGTGAACTCCAGCCACCGTCGCAGCACGTCGTAGACGATGCCGGCGCCACGTAGGTGACCGATGTGCGGATGCCACTGGACCGTCGCGCCACAGTTGTACAAGGACACGACACCCGGCTGCAGCGGCTCGAAGGGGCGCACCGACCGGGTGGCCGTGTCGTACAGGTGCAGGCTCTGGCTCACCCGTCGATGGTACGGGGCCTCACTCGACGCGCCGGTACACCCGGGCCTCCCACGGCGCGAGCAGCAGGGTCGGCGGTGCCGGATCGGGCGCCGGATCGGGCGCCGGGTAATTGCCCAGCACGAATTCGGCGGCGGCCCACTGGGCGGCCTCGGGCACCGGCGCGGGCACCGGGTCGCCGGAGAAATTCGCCACCACGAGCAGCGTCGTGCCGGCCAACGACCGGGTGAACGCGTACACGGTCGGGTCGTCCGGCAGCAGCATGGTGAAATCGCCGTCGACGATGGCGGGTTCGGCGTGCCGCAGCGCGATGACCGACCGGTAGTGGGAGAACACCGAATCCGGATCGTCGACCTGGGCGCGGGCGTTGATCTGCGGGTAATTGGGATTGACGGCGATCCACGGCTCACCGGTGCTGAATCCGGCGGCCGGCGAATCGTCCCAGTGCATCGGGGTGCGGGCGTTGTCCCGGCTCAGCGGCCGCAGGGCCGCCAGCACCGCCGCGGGATCCGCGCCACCGGCCACCGCGCTTGCGTAGTAGTTGACCGATTCGATGTCCCGGAAATCCTCCGGGCCGGCGAACGGCACGTTCGTCATGCCCAGTTCTTCGCCCTGGTAGATGTAGGGCGTCCCGCGGTGCAGGTGCAGCACCGTGGCCAACATTTTCGCCGATTCGGTCCGGTACCGGCCGTCGTCGCCGAATCGCGACACCGCCCGGGGCTGGTCGTGGTTGTCCCAGTACAGGCTGTTCCAGCCGCGCTCGGCCAATCCCGCCTGCCAGCGACCCAGGCTGGCCTTCAGGTCCAGCAGGCGCAAGGGCCGGATATCCCATTTCCCGCCCGGACCCTGGTCGAGGCTGACATGTTCGAACTGGAAGACCATGTCGACCTCGCGCCGCTGCGGATCGGTGAACAGCACGGCCTCCTCGACCGTCACCCCGGGCATCTCGCCGACGGTCAGCACGTGTTCGGGCCGGCCGGCGAATACCTGCTCGTGCATTTCCTGCAGGAACTCGTGAATACGCGGTCCGCATTGGAACAGGGCCGAGCCGTCGCCGAGAACGCCGTGCGTCACCGGCCCGTCGGCCAGCGGCAGCTGCTTGGAAATCATGTTGATGACGTCCATGCGGAAACCGTCGACCCCGCGGTCGAGCCACCAACGCATCATCGCGTAGACGGCCTGGCGGACGTCCGGATTCTCCCAATTCAGGTCGGGCTGTTTGCGGGAGAAAAGATGCAGGTAGTACTCACCGCTGGCCTCGTCGAATTCCCAGGCCGGACCGCTGAAGAACGAGGCCCAGTTGGTCGGCTCGGCGCCGGGCGCACCGGGCGCCATCCCCGGACGAGCGCCGCGCCACCAGTACCAGTCCCGGCGGGGACCGGCCGGGTCAGCCCGTGATTCGACGAACCACGGGTGCTCGTCGGAGGTGTGATTGACGACCAAGTCCATCACCAGTCGCATGCCGCGGTCGTGGACCCCGGCCAGCAACTCGTCGAAATCGGACAGGGTGCCGAAGACCGGCTCAATTCCCTGATAGTCGCTGATGTCGTAACCGTTGTCGTCCTGCGGCGAGGGATAGACCGGCGAGAGCCAGATAACGTCCACGCCCAGCCGGGCCAGATGGTCCAGCCGGGAGATGATCCCCCGCAGATCGCCGATTCCGTCCCCGTCGGAATCGGCGAAACTGCGCGGATAGATCTGGTAGACGACGGCCCGTTTCCACCAATCGGGACCGGATGCACGACTCACGACGGCCATCGGGTGCCTCAGCCGGCCGCGGCTTCGTACTTCTCGACGACGTCCGAGGGAATGCGCCCGCGCGCGGACACCGTGATCCCGTTGGCCGCGGCCCATTCCCGGACCGCCTTGGCGTCGACCTTGGCCGGTGCGGCCGCCGCCGCCGGCTTGGCGGCCGGCCGTCCGCCGCGAACCTTGCGCGCGGCCGCGGTGAATTCACCGAGCGCCTTTCGCAGCGCGGCGGCATTTCGCTTGTTCAAGTCGATTTCGTACGAGCGCCCGTCGAGGCCGAATCGCACGGTTTCCGCGGCTTTCGTGCCGTCCAGATCATCTGTCAGCGTCACCGTGGTCTGCTGCGCCATTGTGGTTTTCCGTACCTTCCACTGCCCGCCAAGCGAGAAAACCGCTCCTTGATCTGGACAATTCGGATGGCACCCGCTCAACGGGATCCCCTGGGAGACAGGGCAAGCCCGTGCTGGAACACGATCCGAAGAGGTCGACCCGAGTCGGCGGCCGGGGAATCCCGGCGTGTTGACCACGATAGCGCGTCGAGTGCGTGGTGGCCGCGCATCGATCAACGTCGCGCGGCCGGCCCTGACGCGAACTTTATTGACCTCCGGGCGAGAAGGTGGCCAGATTCAAGCGGGCGAATGTCAACGCCTCGGCCAGGTCGATCTCCCGGGCATCGGCGGTCTTGCCCCGGGTCGAGATCTCGACCACCACCGATCCGTCGAACCCGTTGCGGGCCAGGCTTTCCAGGATTTCCCCACACGGCTGGGCGCCCCGGCCGGGCACCAGGTGCTCGTCCTTGCTCGACCCCGAGCCGTCGGCCAGATGCAGATGGGCCAGCCGCTCGCCCATCTGGTCGGCCAACTCGATCGCGTCGGTGCCCGAGGTGGCGGTGTGCGACAGGTCCAGGGTGAACCAGCGGTGCCCGGCCGGAACCGGATTCCAATGCGGCCGGTAACTGTTCACCACCGTGCCCCGCACCTTCACCGGGAACATGTTCTCCACGGCAATGCGCACGGGCGTGCGGTCCTGCAATTCGGCGACGCCGTCGGTGAAATGGGCGGCCGCCGCCCGCTGCCAGAGAAAGGGCGGATGGACCACCACGGTGCCGGCACCCAGCCGCTCGGCCATGTCGATCGAGCGGGCCAGCTTGACCAGCGGGTCGGTCGACCACACCCGGGCGGTCACCAGCAGGCACGGCGAGTGCACCGAGAGCACCGGCAGGGCGTACTCGTCGACCAGCCCGGCCAGGGCCAGCGGGTCCTGGCTGACCGCCTCGGTCTGCACCATCACCTCGACGCCGTCGTACCCCAGTTCGGCGGCGCGGGCGAAGGCCCGGGCCGTCGACTCCGGATAGACGGCCGCCGTCGACATGCCGACCTTGATCGGCGGAATGCGGATCACCGGCCCCCGCCTGCCCACGTCACGACTGTTTCCCTCCGGTCCGGCGCGGCGGTCCCGGCCCCTGCGTCCGACACCCGACCACGCTACCGGGCGCCGACGAACCGGGTCAGGCCTCCAGCTTGTAGCCCAGGCCGCGCACGGTGACCAGGTAGCGGGGTTCCGCCGGATCGGGCTCGATCTTGGCCCGCAGCCGTTTGACGTGCACGTCCAGGGTCTTGGTGTCGCCGACGTAGTCGGCCCCCCACACCCGGTCGATCAGCTGGCCCCGGGTGAGCACCCGGCCGGCGTTGCGGATCAGGTACTCGAGCAGGTCGAACTCCTTGAGCGGCAACGACGTCGGCACGCCGTGCACGCTGACCACGTGCCGGTCCACGTCCATCCGGACCGGACCGGCCTGCAGCACCGGCGAGTGGGCGTCGTCGGCGTCCGCCCCCCGGCGCAGCACCGCCCGGATGCGGGCGATCAGCTCCCGGGTCGAGTAGGGCTTGGTGATGTAGTCGTCGGCGCCCAGCTCCAGCCCGACGACCTTGTCGATCTCGCTGTCCTTGGCGGTCACCATGATCACCGGGACCGCGCCGCGGCCCCGCAGCTGCTTGCACACCTCGGTCCCGCTCATCCCGGGCAGCATCAGGTCCAGCAGCACGATGTCGGCACCGACCCGGTCGAAGGTCTCCAGCGCATCCGGACCGTTGGTGGCGATCTCCGTGCTGAAGCCCTCCTTGCGCAGCAGGAACGCCAACGGCTCGGCCATCGACTCCTCGTCCTCGACGATCAGGACCCGGGTCACGCGGCCACCTGTGCGGTTCTGACGTGGGCGCGGTCGGCGTGGATCATGCAGCTCCTCGGGGTGCGGACAGCGGAACGGACGGATCCGTTCCGGACGTCGAGGCGGCGTCGGTGCGGCCGTCCTCGGCACCGGCGTACGCCGGCAAGCTCAGGGTGAAGGTCGATCCGGTGCCCGGGCGGCTCCACACGGTGGCGAGGCCGCCATGGTTGGTCACCACCTGCTTGACGATGGCCAGCCCGAGGCCGGTCCCGCCGGTGGACCGGGACCGGGCCGGATCGGCCCGGAAGAAACGTTCGAAGACCCGCTCGGTGTGCTCCGGGGCGATGCCGACGCCGCGGTCGGTGACCGCCACCCGGACCATGCCCTCACCGGCGGTCCGGCTGATGGACACCTGGGTGCCGGCCGGCGAGTAGTTCACCGCGTTGGTGATCAGGTTGGTCAACGCCATGATCAGCAGGGCCCGGTCCCCGCGGACCAGCAGGCCGGACGGCCGGTCGGCGACGATCGCGATGCCGGCGTCCTCGGCGGCCGCGGCCACCCGGTTGATCGACTCCTCGACGACGGCGTCGATCTCGACGACCGTGGGGTCCGAGAGCGGGTCGGCCCCCTGCAGCCGGGACAGCGTGATCAGCTCGGAGACCAGCGCGCCAAGCCGGTGGGCCTCGTGATGCAGCCGGCCGGCGAAGTGCCGCACCGACTCCGGGTCGTCCGCGGAGTCCACGGTGGCCTCGGCGAGCAGCCCGATCGCCGCGACCGGCGTCTTGAGTTCGTGCGAGACGTTGGCGACGAAGTCGCGACGGACCGCCTCGACCCGCTGGGCGGCCGACTCGTCGGTGGCCGAGACCAGGATCCGGTTGTCGCCGAACGCCTGGACGACCGCGCGGACCACCATCGGCTGCGCGGACGAGGCGGTCAGCGACGGCGGCTGGGTGGGCCACAGTTCGACGTCGACCGGCTCACCGGAGATGGCGACCCGGTCGGCCGCGTCCCGGATCTGCGCGTCGACGATGCCGGCCGCGAGCACGCCCAGCTCGCGGGCCCGGGCGTTGGACAGCAGCGGCAGGCCCATGTCGCTGAGCACCAGGTAGCCGGTGCTGGAGCGGCGCAGGATCTCCCGCTCCAGCGGGACCGGGGCCGGCGGCTGCCGGGTCGGGTCCGACCGGCGCCGGCGGCGCAGCAGGGTCGCGGCCAGCGCGCCGAGGGCAAAAGCCACCACGGCAATCGCCACATATCCCACAGCCGACACACCGTGATGGTAGGTCGGATCACGACCCGATCCGACGCGCCGGTGGCCGACCGAACGACAAAGCGCGGCCACCGGCCTCGGGATTCATCCAGCGTTCACCGGACGTCCACGAACGATTCAGCGGCCCTGGTTGGCCACCGCGGTGATGGCCGCGGCCGCCGCCTCCGGATCCAGGTACTCGCCGCCGGCCTTGATCGGCTTGAAGTTCTCGTCCAGTTCGTACTTCAGCGGGATGCCGGTGGGCAGGTTCACCTTGGCGATGCCCTCGTCGCTGATCTCGTCCAGCATCTTGACCACGGCCCGCAGGGAGTTGCCGTGCGCCGCGACCAGCACGGTCTTGCCTTCCTTCAGGTCGTCGAAGATCGGCCCGTACAGGTAGGACTCCATCCGGGCGACGACGTCGGCCAGGCATTCGGTCTTCGGGGCGTCGTCGCCGAGATCGGCGTAACGGGGGTCCCCGGCCTGGGAGAACTCGTTGGTGTCGCTGATGGGCGGCGGCGGGGTGTCGTAGGACCGCCGCCAGAGCATGAACTGCTCCTCGCCGTAGGTGTCCAGCGTCTGCTTCTTGTTCTTGCCCTGCAGGTCGCCGTAATGACGCTCGTTGAGCCGCCAGGACCGCCGCACCGGGATCCAGTGCCGGTCGGCCGCGTCCAGCGCCAGGTTGGCCGTCATGATGGCCCGGCGCAGCAGCGAGGTGTGCAGCACGTCGGGCAGGACCCCGGCGTCGGCGATCAGGCCGCCGCCCCGGATCGCCTCGGCCGTGCCCTTCTCGGACAGCGGGACGTCGACCCACCCGGTGAACTGGTTCAACGCGTTCCAGGTGCTTTCGCCGTGGCGCAACAGGATCAAGGTGTATGTCATGGGGCGATTCTCCCGCAGGCCGGGAGAACTCACCCGACGAGGCCCCGGCACCTCACACCGCCCGAACCCGGCCCGCATTGCGCCCACGGGCCGCGTCGGGGCCGGGTCGGGGCTCACCGCACTCCGGCCGGCTCGCGGGACTCGTCCGGGGCGTTCGGACCCCGGTCCGGGGCCGGCGCCGGGTCGGGCTCGCCGGCCGGGCCGGAGCCCGGGTTCGGCCCTTGATTCGGACCCTGGTTCGGCCCCGCGCCGGCCGGACCGCCCCGCCGGCGCAACCGGCGGACCGCCCACCAGGTGACGGCGACCACGAGCGCGATCAGCGGCAGCCAGGGCAGCAGGCCGCCGACCAGAGCGCCCAACCAGGACAGGAACTGGAGCAGGTTGTCCCAGCCGGCCTTGACCCCGGCGACGAACCCGTTGTCCGGTTCCGGTTCGACGACGCCGGGCCCGGGCAGGGTGACCGCGGTCAGCCCGACCGTGACGGTGGACATCGCGACCTGGCCCTGCAGGGCGGCCTGCTGCTGCTGCAGGGACTCGAGATCGGCCTCCCGGGTGGAAAGCTCGGACTCGATCGAGATGACGTCGGCGACGGTGGTGGCCTGGTCCAGCAGGGCCCGGACCCGGGCCACGCTGGCCGTCATGCTGGCGACCCGGCTGTTGACGTCGACGATCTGGGCGGTGACGTCCTGCGAGCTCTCGGTCCGGTTGGTCACCGAGCCGAGCGCGGCCAGCTTGTCCAGGACCGCGTCGTACTGGTCGGCCGGCACCCGCACGGTGACCGTCAGTTGCGAGCCGCCGCCGTCCGCGGCGGCCACGAAACCACCCGCGGTGGTGGCGATGGCGCGCACCGTGCCGGCGGTGGCCGCGACCAGATCGGCCCGGGCCTTGGCGTTGGCCTCGCGGTCGGCGGTGGCGTCGTCGGTGGCCGGGACGGGCTCGGCCTCCAGGCGCAGGGCCAGGTCGGCCACCCGGATCACCGAGGTGCCGCCCACCTGCCCGGTGATCGGCAGCTGGCCCGTCGATCCGGTCGCGGCATCGGCCGCGCCACCGGCCGACTCCCCGATCGATGCGGCCTCACTCGGCCCGTCCGGAGCGGCGGCCCGTTCCGGCGCCTGGGTGGCCGCCGCGGCGGCACTGGTCTGGTCGGCCGCCCCGACCGTGGAGCTGGCCGAACCCGAGCCGCAGGCCACCACCACGCTCAGCGCCAGCGCCCCCAGCAGCGCCGATCCGCCGACGCGCAGCGCGCCGCGTCCGGTCCGTCGTCCCCTCATGGCCATCCTCCATCGGCTCGACACCGCCGCCGCTGACGCGGTGGGCTGCCGGGAGGACGGAGGTCAGCGGTTCAGCGGCTGCACGGCCAAGGTCACGGTTGGGCAACGACGGAACCCGGCCGGGCGCCGATCAGGGCAGGTCGGGCTCGTCACAGTCGGGCAGCGGGGTGCCGTCGGTCGCGGTGGCGAAGCCGTTCTTGGCGGTCAACACGGCCGACAGGTCCGCGCAGGACACCGGCTTGATCGGTGCCGGCGGGACGGTCGGGGCCGGGTCGCCGGTCGACTCCGCGGTGGTTGATTCAGCGCTGGCCGGCTCCGCAGTGGCCGACTCCGCAGTGGTCGACTCCGCAGTGGTCGAGTCAGCGGACGACTCGGCCGCGGAGGACTCGGCCGTGGAGGACTCGGCCGTGGACGACTCGGTGGCGGGGGGCGCAGCGGTCGCGGACGGCGATGCGGTCGTGCCGGTCGCGCTCGATTCCGTCGAGGTCCCCGATGACGTCCCCGATGATGACGTCGGCGCCGAAGACGACGGGCTGGCCGAGGTGGTCGGCGATCCCGTCGTGGTTGCGGGCGGGGTGGTGGTCAATGACGAGGTCGGGGTCGGGCTGGTCGAGTCGGCTGAGGTCGCCGTGGTGGTCACCGAGGTCGAAGACCCAGTGGTCGCGGTCGTCGGGACCGGAGCGGTCGTGGCGGTGACCGATGTCGGCGGGGCGGCGGGCGGCGTGGGGGTCGCTTCGGCCGGGGGCGCGGTGGTCGCAGCCGGCGGGGTCGGCGTGCTCACCGGTGGCACCTCGGCAACCGGGACGGGCACGGTGACCACCGGCGCGGGCGCCGGGTACGGCACCGGGCGGATCCGGGGGATGTTCGGCGTGTAGGTCGGCGACGAGCCGGAGCCGGCGGCGACCGCCCCGCTGAACGAGGTGATGCTCGAGCGGTAGGTGGGCGCCGTGTACGAGTAGGTCCGCACGATCGAGGAGAAGTCGGCCACGCCGGACGGGCGGACGGCGGCGCCGGTCCAGTAGCGGTGCACCCGGTCGTCCATGTCGGTGCGGGTCAGCGGCACGATGTGCACCGGGGTGCCGACCCAGGACGCTTCCAGGATGTACGGCCGGCCACCGAAGGTGCCCAGGTAGACGGCCACGTGCCCGGGGAAGCCGACGATGTCGCCGGGCAACGCCTGTGACCAGCTGACCGAGACCCCGGCCGATCGCTGCGAACCGGAGTCACCGGGGGTCTGGTACCCGGCCATGCCCAGCACGTATGCGGTCAGGCCCGAGCAGTCGAAGCCGATCTCGGGTCCGCAGCTGTTGTAGTCGCCGCCGCCGCGGGCGCAGCCGTTGTTGGGGCCGGCGCCGGAGCCGCCGCCACCCCAGACGTAGGGCAGACCGAGCGCGCTGAACCCGGCCGCCAGCCCGGCAGCGACCTGGGGGGTGGGCGCGGTGATCGTCTGCCCGGCCAGGGCGCCGGAGACATAGGGGTTATTGGGGACCTTGACCGTGGTGCCGGTGGCCAGCACGGCCGAGTTGACGGCGGTGGTCGAGGCGCCGCCGCCGGTCGAGCCGAAGTACTTGCGGAACAGGAAGAAGAAGTTGCGGTTGCCGTAGGCCGAGCAGGCGTCGCCCGCGCCGGGGTAGGCGGCCAGGGACGCGGCGTTGGGCTGGTACGGCGTGTAGTTGTACAGCGACGCGGTGGCCTGGTTCTTGATCGTCACCGGGGCGCCGCCGCAGCCGGACTCGGCGACGTTCCACAGGATGGTGACCGTCTGGCCGGCCTGGTAGTTGTACTTGCCCGGATCGACCCGGTACCGGGCCCACTGCTTGGCCATGCCGTAGCCCTGGTTGAAGAAGCCGGCGTAGGCGGGGTCGCAGTTGGCGGTGCCGCCGGGCCCGCTGTCCGGGCAGTGCCAGCCCCAGGCCGCGTTGTAGGAGGCGGCGGTGGTGTCGGTCCGGCTGAGCAGGCCGGACTCCTTCTGCAGGGTGACCAGCATGACCTGCGGATTGATGCCGCAGGCGGTGGAGAACTTGGCGATGACCGTGGCCGCGTCCTCGTTGGTCCCGCCCGGATACGCCTGGCAGTACTGGTCGGCCGGCTGGCTGGTGGTGCTGATCCGCAGGTTCTTCAGACAGGCGGCGGCGGTGCAGCCCTCCCCCTCGGACAGCAGGAAGGTGCGGATCTGATCCGCCGTCATCGCCGAGCTGTTGTAGAAGACCGCGTCCGAGATGATGTTCCCCGGATCGAAGGCCGACCCGGTGGCGGCCTGCTCGGCCGGGGCCGGCGTGCAGGTCACCTCGTCCTGCTGGATCGAGACCGCGTCCATCAACTGGTCGACCAGCGCGCCGGCCATGTCGGAGTACTCGGCGAAGCGCCACCCGGTGGTGGTCTTCTGGACCACGTCGCCGATCTCGTCGTCGGAGCGGGAATCGGTGTCGTATCCGGGCACCTGCTTGATCAGCTGGTCGTAGAACATCCAGGCGGCGCCGCCCGGCTCGGTCCGCCGGTACTGGGTGTAGGTGACCGGGTTCTGCTGGAACAGGCCAAGCCATTCCTTGTTGACCGCCTCCGGCCGCAGGCTGGACTGCTCGGTGGCCACCGCGATGCCGATCCGGATGCCGCGCTTGCTGATGCCCATCTGCTTGCCGACGGCGATGACGGTGGCGGCCATCTTGACCTGCTCACCGTCCAGCGCGACGCCGGCGAACACCCCGCCGTCGGCCAGGTCGGCGGGCAACCCCTGCAGGTTGCCCAACGGGGCCGGGGTGCCGGAGCCGGAGACCGGGGTGGATTCCTGACCGGGAGCGCAGATCGGCAGGGCCGAGCCGAGGCTGACGCTGCTGGGACCGATGGGACCCACGGCCAGGGCGGAGGCCGACGGCACGGCCAGGGCCATCACGACCGCGCCGACCGCGGCGCC
>ENA-UOWO01002924-UOWO01002924.1-activated-sludge-metagenome-genome-assembly--contig:-NODE-2924-length-20502-cov-5.658923_pt1 | contig 20502 bp, 17 predicted proteins | sample MGYA00238148_ERZ761564 | MGnify/ENA primary metagenome ERZ761564 (study PRJEB28885, sample SAMN05720194) | activated sludge metagenome | isolation source: Anaerobic digester | place: USA... | reverse complement strand
AATATATTTTATAATTTTGTTAACAATAAAGTTGCATTTGCTAGTTGAATGTACGATATTATTTGAAATGCATTGATGGGTCTGATAAAAAAGCAAGGGAACGGAGCTAAAATTTCTCTTTAAGGTAATTTGTATTTTTGGTTATGATTCGCTTTCAATGGTGTAGCCATCACGAACCTTTAGCTCACGAGCTTGTCAGTAATACTATAGAAATCAATTAGTAATATGAGTAAATTTTTGTATCTTTGACATGATAAACAACGGAGACGGATGGAAACCAATATCCTATCCTGTTGTGATTCGCTTTCAAATTTTTGTATCTTTGACATGATAAACAACGATAAATTTAACCAATTGATCTGTACTCTGTTGTGATTCGCTTTCAAATTTTTGTATCTTTGACATGATAAACAACAGAGAGCAGTTTATCTTATGATGAAAAAAGGTTGTGATTCGCTTTCAAATTTTTGTATCTTTGACATGATAAACAACTGGCATTATCTTTTTTAATCACCCGACTTTGTTGTGATTCGCTTTCAAATTTTTGTATCTTTGACATGATAAACAACTAAAACATTTGAGGAAATTAGTCTTATGGCGTTGTGATTCGCTTTCAAATTTTTGTATCTTTGACATGATAAACAACAATCCTGATAAAAAGGATCTAACTCTATTGGTTGTGATTCGCTTTCAAATTTTTGTATCTTTGACATGATAAACAACTATAAATTCTTTCTCCTTTGTGTGTGATTCGTTGTGATTCGCTTTCAAATTTTTGTATCTTTGACATGATAAACAACCACCTGTATCTGCAGAGCCGGCCTTATCCGTTGTGATTCGCTTTCAAATTTTTGTATCTTTGACATGATAAACAACATCCTTTTCAAGAGGAAGGAGTAAAACAGCGTTGTGATTCGCTTTCAAATTTTTGTATCTTTGACATGATAAACAACCACTTCCTCTATCTGCTCAGGTTGTAAGCCGTTGTGATTCGCTTTCAAATTTTTGTATCTTTGACATGATAAACAACCAAGGCTGCATCCGATAGACGGACAGGGTCGTTGTGATTCGCTTTCAAATTTTTGTATCTTTGACATGATAAACAACAAAACTCCAACATACCTGCCTCATGTTTGTGTTGTGATTCGCTTTCAAATTTTTGTATCTTTGACATGATAAACAACAGATATTGATGGGACTGCTCTGGAGTATCCGTTGTGATTCGCTTTCAAATTTTTGTATCTTTGACATGATAAACAACCAAAAACCTTAGAAGTATTACCTTCACAGGGTTGTGATTCGCTTTCAAATTTTTGTATCTTTGACATGATAAACAACCAATGAGAGTTTAAGCCTAATACAAAGCTTGTTGTGATTCGCTTTCAAATTTTTGTATCTTTGACATGATAAACAACTTGCTGAATTAGTAAAACAGTACCCAGATGTTGTGATTCGCTTTCAAATTTTTGTATCTTTGACATGATAAACAACATGCAACGAAAATTCATAGGTATTGAATTAGTTGTGATTCGCTTTCAAATTTTTGTATCTTTGACATGATAAACAACAACATTGATACCATACTCCTCCCACTCTTCGTTGTGATTCGCTTTCAAATTTTTGTATCTTTGACATGATAAACAACCCTGCCTCCGAAAGTCTTTCAACTTCTGCGTTGTGATTCGCTTTCAAATTTTTGTATCTTTGACATGATAAACAACATATGAGGCACGTTGTACAGTTGCTTTTTTGTTGTGATTCGCTTTCAAATTTTTGTATCTTTGACATGATAAACAACATAAGGATAAATTCATAAGAACAAATTATCGTTGTGATTCGCTTTCAAATTTTTGTATCTTTGACATGATAAACAACGTGTCACAGTGATACAGGATGCTGACGATGGTTGTGATTCGCTTTCAAATTTTTGTATCTTTGACATGATAAACAACTGTAATGTATTGATTCATCTGGAATGCCTTGTTGTGATTCGCTTTCAAATTTTTGTATCTTTGACATGATAAACAACAAATAGAGGCGGTTAAACAAGAGGCAACAGGTTGTGATTCGCTTTCAAATTTTTGTATCTTTGACATGATAAACAACTTAATAACGCCCAACAGCGTAAGGTTTGGGGTTGTGATTCGCTTTCAAATTTTTGTATCTTTGACATGATAAACAACCTTTAATGAGGATTGCTAATTTAGAATCTGGTTGTGATTCGCTTTCAAATTTTTGTATCTTTGACATGATAAACAACTACAACCATAAAACAGGCAGCCAGGAAGCTGTTGTGATTCGCTTTCAAATTTTTGTATCTTTGACATGATAAACAACATATGGCTGATGAATACGGATATTACGAAGGTTGTGATTCGCTTTCAAATTTTTGTATCTTTGACATGATAAACAACTGCGACCCGATTGCTATTGAAAAACATAGGTTGTGATTCGCTTTCAAATTTTTGTATCTTTGACATGATAAACAACTGCCAAGTTTTTCAGCCAGTTCTTTAGGTTGTTGTGATTCGCTTTCAAATTTTTGTATCTTTGACATGATAAACAACCTTAGGATTGAGACCAAATACATCATTTGGTTGTGATTCGCTTTCAAATTTTTGTATCTTTGACATGATAAACAACTGGATGTGTGTAAGTCAAAGATAATTAGCAACTTAGCTTGGGTTGCAGAAAATAAAAATAAGATGTTGTTTGTTTTAAAATCCCGATATTTTGTCGGGATTCTTATTTTAAAAAAGTTCTAATTGTTGGCATGGTTGTGTAGGTTTTGTTTCTTTTCGGCTATGAAAAATTTCAATTTGACCGAATTGTTTATCGGTAATGCAAATTATTCCCACATCTCCATGTTCGGGCAAATTATTCTTTACACGTTTAATATGAACATCAGCATTTTCGCGGCTGGGACAATGTCTAATGTAAATCGAGAACTGAAACATAGAAAATCCATCTTTCAAGAGTTTTTTTCGAAACTCTGTATAGGCTTTTCTTTCTTTTTTTGTTTCAGTGGGTAAGTCAAAAAGAACTAAAATCCACATAATTCTATATTCATTAAATCTTTCCATTACACAACAGAAGGATAAGTTATTTTTCTGCTTTTTCCTGCAAAACATTTTGCGAGAGAAGCACTAGTTATACCGGCAGCTATCATCAAAGGACTTCGTTTGCCAGCAATTTTAACATCAATAACTGGAATTTGCAATAATTCTGCTTTTAATTCTTTTGTTAATTCTTTGCAATCAATTCCGGTATCTGTAATCTCCATTACAAGTTTGTCAACATAAGGACGATAAGGCTCCATAATGTCGTCGGCTAGACAGTACGCATTGTATTTATTGCGGTGATGAATTCCCAACGTGGGTAATAAACCGCTAGCTACCAGAGAACGGGCAATTACAGCTCTCAAAATGGCATATCCGTAATTTAGCAGATTGTTAGGGGGCCAGCCTTCTCGATTACGGGTAAATCCCAGAAAACCTGGAAATGTATTACTCCAATAATATGCAGCAGCGCGAGCTTCGAGATTTGTACTGTCATCACTACGTACAACACTTGCCCATACAAGCATGTTTTTAACAACACAAGCTCGCTTTTTGAAAAGAACTTTTGCCTGATTTTCTATTTTACATGATACAGTCTGTTGCCAAAGTTGCTTTTTAAGTGGGATTGAAGCATTAATCTGATGTTTGAACCTTTCACTTTGCAGAGTGTTTGAATCCAATGGTAGAAGTAAGCCTGTGGGCATTCTTGAAGAATCACAGGTAATTACAGCAACATTATTTGCGAGCAGTTTTTCCAACAATCCCTGAGTTAAGGTTATTTGCTTATGGTCCAGAATAACTACACCGAGGTCTTCGATTGGCAGTGATTGTGTTGCTTCACTTTTCATCATTTCTGGCTGGTCACTGTTCTCAACAACTGGAATTTTTATTACCAATTGGTCGTTTTTTAAGGACAGATAAGCCGGATTACCAAAATATACAGTTCTTTTTATCATGGTATTATATTATTGACACAATTATTATTATAAATTTTCAATAAGTGTATGTGTTCTTTCTTTATTTACCAGACTTTCTTTTCTATTTCCGTGATAATCTAAATAAGAAGAAAATTCCCAATCCTGAGGTTTTTTCACCAAACCTGATTTAACAGGGTTATTGTGTATGTAATTGAAACAAATCAAAGGATATGCTTTTTCAGGAATTTCAACATTAATTAATGTACCAAATTCAGTATTGAAAAATGGGGGACTTAATTCGTCGTTTTTTGTAAGACATATTGCTTTTGTTCCATCTCTGAAAAGACTTCCGCTTTGATTGAATCGCTTATTCATTGCACGGGTATAAGAGCGGAGTAGGATGCCAATGCTGTTGTTGAGGTTGGTGTTGCCGAGACTACTCACGGGGTGACTTTGACTCACCCCGTGAGTAGTGTGAGTGTGTGTTACCTCAACCATCCAGTGAAAATGATTAGGCATAAGGCAATATGCTAAAATATTGCAGTATGGCAATAAATGTATCTGCATTTTTTTTAAGAAAAAGTGATAATTTTCGTTTTCAAAGAAAATCTTTTGACGATTGTTTCCTTGATTGTAAATATGATAAATATGCCCTTCTTCTAATTGCATGTTGTAGATTTTTTTTCGCTACTTACTTACACTAACAGAGTGACTATATGAATTTAAGTTTTACTCGATTTATTTCTAGGTAATTTCTTTTTACTGTCTGAAAGATAATTTTGATCCGAAATAACAGAGTTTCCCAGTTCCTTTTCTGTTTCTTCTCGAGCTATTCCGGCAACTTTGCCTCCGCGTTTTGCAACTTTTTTGTTTTTGTCGAATGTGTCCGGTTTTTCTTTTTGAGATATTTCAGTAGTAACACGTTCGCCGAGCATTGTAAAGATAAGTTCGAGGTCTGTCATGTGATCTCGCAGATTCTGATTTTTTTTGTCGAGACCTTTAAATTCTTTATATTCCGACGGAGTCATTCCAAAACTTGCTTTGGAAATTTCGGCTGTGAGAATTGCGTAATCTCTATCTGATTCAATTCCACGAGCTTTCCATTCATCAGTTAGATTTTGACGGATTGCAATACCCCTAAGTCTTTTATCAATCCAGTCTTTAGGATAACCTTTCTGCTCGTACAATTCTTTCATTCTTTCTTGAGCAAGTTCAGGGTTTTCAATTTCTTGCAAACGCTCGTAGCCAACTTGAGCGAGCCATAGCTTAAAAGGTTCGGCTTTAGGCGAAGGGATTGCCTGAATTATTCTAAATAGTCCTTTTACCCCAGCACAGTCTGTTACGCGCATTTTACCATCTGGAGCAATAAGTTTCAACTGTCGACAAATTGTCGACAGTTCAATTCCGGCAATTTTTTCGCGTTTTTTTATTTTAAACCAATAATCTCGAGGGTTAACACTGTCTGTCAACGCTTCAACTACGTCAATTACCGAAAAATACCATTGGTCTTCGTTGTTGTCCCAAACAGAACGTATTTTTTTATTTTGAAAGAGTTTAATGTTGGTCATAAATTATATTTTAATATTCTCCAACTGAAACAATGTGACCTAAACGATTAACTTTTATTGGCACACAAATTTCTTTAATCATTTCACCAGAAATTGTTTTTTGATTTTTTGATTGAGGACTACCTACACCATATTCATCTTGAATACAATATGAAATGTTTCTTTTTTCTTGTTCTTTTTTACTCAATGAAAAGATTATAGAAGAAGAAGTGTGTGGAATAAAATTAGCTGTTTTATCACTGGAGTCTGTTAACAGGTATATTTTACTTTTGTTCAAATGGTTTATATTTATACTATTTGTAACCTCATCTTTATCTGGCACATACACCAAATCACCTGGTGATAAAACAAACAATAGTTTATTTCCATTCTGGTCAGTTTCTGGAGCTGCTTTCTTCCCTTTTTTCAATCTTTCAATTGCTTCGTTAAGCGGTATTGTATAATAAGTTCTTGACACTTCTATTTTATCTTCTTTTTCATTATATTTCTCAACTTGATAAACAGCAAAGAAAAGATTAGTCCCTTTTGCGGCCTCAACAAACTTCTTATCCTTATTTCCTGAATTTCCAATAGCAAATTTATCAGCTTTTTCATAAACACGGACTTTGGAAATAGGCTTGTGATTCTTTCCACCATTCAGTTGTGTGATGTTGCGATTCATTGTTTCAATACCGTCTGGAGAAAATGCTAATTCTGGATTGTTGTCATACAACTCCAAGTGTTTCAACATAACTTTTTGCATTCCTAAATCGGTTATTGAACTTTCAATTTTATCCTTATTAAAACTAGTATCAATAGGTTTTCTTGTAGCAAAATAACGTTCCTTCGTGTTTTTTGTAAAATAATATACTTTGATTTTTTCAAGATTTGTATCACTCCAGACATCCTTGTTCTCGGCAAAATATTTTTTAATTTTCTTAGAATTCAATCCGGTGGTTTGCAGCTCAATTAGCTTATTCTTTAACTCTTTATCTACAATCGCTTTTGGATTCTCTAAGGCAATATTTAGTGTAACATCTTTAATCTTTCGCAAATTAACCTCACCATAAACAGTGTCCTTATGCATTGGTTTTCTAATAGCCCAATTTTCGCCAGAGAGTTGCTTGACAAATTGTTTCTTTTCGTTCTCGTCAAATTTTTGATAATAGTTAACGGTTTTATTAATAATCCTTAAATTCTGTTTAAAACTAACAACTACATTATCTAATGAATGTTTCACATCTTGAGGGAAAGAATCCCATGGTTTTATAAATGACCATTTATAGTTTCCTTTATCATCTGTTTTTGACTTATAGCATAAACTGTGTTTTAAATCATATCGTTTATTTTCATCTTTTGCAGATTCGTTATTCAAGTAATTAACATGATTCCTTGTTGCACACGCAATAACCAATGCATCCATTGCATGATGCCGGTGGTCAATTCTCTTGGTCGTAAAACCCTTTGAGAGTTCAAACGGAACTCTAGGAATTTTATGACCTTCTTTATTATATGCTGTGAAATCATTAGTGCCAGTTATTTCATTCAATCTTTCAAATCGTGGCAAAATTATTTCATTCCACTTATCATTTAATCCCCATTCTTGCTTTAACTGAGAGGTAATACTTCCCGTAACAGAAATTAAATTTTTTGATGTAGCTTCTTGTTCATACTCCCCGTCTTCCAACTTAACTCTAACAATATTGGATAATAATCTTTTTATCTCCTTGCTAATATAACGAGTATCATTCAGTTGCCTCTCAATAAAGTCTTGAGGAATTTCGTCCATCAAAAGTTTTTTCATTTTGCCCTTAACCCCTGAATAATTCTCTTTTACAAATCTTTCGTATGCTTCTTTTGTAAAAATTTTAACCGTTTTATGAGAATTTGAAAGCTCTGGAACTATTCTACCTTCATTATTTTTAATAAACTCGTAACCAAGTTGATTATCCTTATATGGATTTTTATTTACAACAGATTCGCAAATTACTTTATTACTAAAAGAATCATCAAAATATTTCGACTGTGGAATTATATGTTCAATTTCATAGTCAGTTGTAAATAACTTTGAAAGAGGTATCATTTCTCCAGTGTAAGGAGATCTGTATTGTTGCTCTAACCAAAGTTTATATTTCAGAATTTCGGATTTTGATGGCTGCGAATTCTTGGCAATCTTCGAAATAAATTCAAAATCACGATCCTCCTTATTCAAATTTCCTAATGCAAATTCTTCATAGATTTTTAAAATTTCTTGTTGTTTCGGAGAATATGGAATAACGCCATCAATTTGATACTCAGCATTTTTAAACTCCGTCAACATTGCCTTGATGCGATGATTTGTATTTTCGTTTTCTGTTACCATTTTGGTTAAACGTTCTCTCTCTTTTTTATCATTCTTCATTTCACGGCCTAACTCTACGTGAATCTCATCAATATGCCCTTGTTTTATCCAAATGTCTCTAACAGTTCTCAATGTCTCTAATATTACTTGTTCTACTGTCGGGTTGCGTAAAGAATGTTGTTTAAAACTACTTATAAACTCATCTAATTGTTTCGGATTCTCCCATTTAGTAATCTCTTTTGCTTCAGAAAATTTGTTATAAACAACGTATGAAGCAAGCCATTCGGGCAGAGATTTAAAGTTACCTAATTCGGTTAGATTAATTGCTTTTTCTCTTACTCTTTTTTCTATTTTTTCATCAAATTCGCCAGAAATAATCTTATCAATTCTAATTCTTGTGTTGAAATCAATTTCTTTCTCTTCCCAGTATTTTCCCATTCGCATTAAAGGCAAAAGTCTTTTTATAGCCTTTTGCGAAAACGATCCGTATTCTTTTTTAAATGGCGGGAATTTCTTAAAAATAGCAATAAAGTTTTCTTCTAGATTGTATTTTTTAGCAAACTTTGTCATCGCTTTTTCAATCTCAAACTTATCTTCAACGGAATACAAAATGTGCCATAGTTTTTGCTCGATGTCATCATTTAGGAAATCGTTTGAGATATTTGCTTTTTTCAAATTTGATAAGATTGCTGCTCGCGTTTCGTTACATGGATAAGACTTGTCTTCAACATAATTCCACCGAAACTCTTGTGCCTTTGTCTTATTTAACTTCAAGTATTGTCCTAAAAATACATTTTGTTCAATATCTTTTCTGTCGTTAAGCCATTCAAAAAGCATGACATAATCGTCTTCATTTTTTAAATATTCCTGAGTTGCATCATAATCATAATGCAGTTTGCCATCAACAATTTTTTCTCTTTGATAAATTTTAAGATTTGCAATGAACTTCCATAAACGAAATTCTTGAAAAAGTGGATGCGACTTTGCGATACATTTAATGCCTCGTCTTTCCCCATCATAAGAATATCTGCATTCAAGTGGGCATTCACTTATTAATGACTTTTTGCTTTTTAAAGGCCTTTGGTAAAACAGAATATCTTTGACAAATAAATCTGTAAAACTCCAATTTGCTATATTTTGTCTATGAGAATAATTTGTATGGTAAAGTTCATCAACACATTTAGCATAAATTGTACTATCTCTTAATTCTTTATGAAATTTGGTCTGTGTATTTAAAATTTCCTCTAATTCTTCTCTATAATACTTGCGATCAATAGTACGAACCAGTTTTCCTAATATTTTTTGAGATGGATTTTGCAGAAGAGATTCATAAATATAGGTTCCAACTTTCTTTTGAGAATCAATTAAATCTTTTTCTGTTTTTAGTTTAATGAGTTTCCATTCAGTATCCCATTCTGCATCAGTCGGAATTGAAAATCTTTGACTCAAAAAACCATCTTCATCATATTTATCCTTGCCACTAATATCTACATCAACAGTTGCGATTATATTTTTTTCTAATCCTATCCATTTTGGGATTTCTTTTTTGAAGATTTTGCCTTTATTACCATCTTCAAGTTCAACAACTAGAACCTTTAATCCTTTATATTCCTTCCCATAATCAATAATATTCAGTATTTTCTTTTTATCAAAATACTTTCTAGTTTTTATAGTCTTTGTACTATCTTCTTCATCTTCTCCTCTCAATTGATAATAACCTCTTTTTTGATTAAAATTTAAAATTAACCATGCCAATTCTTGTTTTGAAATCTTTTCAAGCAATGCTTTCTTTCGCAAGTAATAAATTGTCCAATCCAAAGGGACTTTCTTATTTCCTATAACTAGGTTTGGCTGATTTACTGCAAATTCCTTAAGCATCTCATTGAATGAGTCCATAAAAAGAAACTGATTTTTACCATTTATCTCATTCCATGCTAATTTTGGCTCTTGATTATCTATAAATTTTCCATACCATTTCTGTTCAAGTCGATCCCAACCAATTTGATTGTCATAATGTTCAGGTAAAAATCCTAAAATATGTAAAACTCTATGTAATCTTTCACGCCTTAGGTGGTTTCTTTCTTTAATACGACGTGTTGCTCGAAATTTAGTACGTCCAGCAGTCTTAGAAATTGAATTACCGCTATTAAACTTGCCCATTTCCTCAGCATCCATTGGAATTATTCGGCTTCCAACATCTTCTATTTTTCTAGGATTATTATTTTCATCATTTGCTGATACCACAGCCCAACCAATACTATTAGTACCCAAATCAAGACCCAAGATTTTTTTCATATTAAATGGTGTTATGTATGATTATCAAAGATAAGTATTAAATATTAATTCAAAAAGTTTTTGATTATTAAATATTTTTTGTATTTTTGACATACAAAATTTGAAGCGAATCACAATAAGGATTATTCCGTTGTGAAAACATTTGGTAAGCCTCTCCGCCATACAGTGGGAGGCATTTTTATTTCTTCCTGAATATTAGTAATCCGGCGAAGGTTAATAATCCGTTCAATAATAAGAGCTCATAGCCCATCTTATATCCTGCATAGTTTTTTAGTGCCCATGACAAAACAAAACATAAAACAGGACTTAGAATTGCTATTATAGGTACTGCCTTGTCTTTGACATTGTATTTTGTAAATAGTCCAAAGGCATATAGCCCCAGCAATGGTCCGTATGTATAACCTGCAATTGCATAAATGGCGTCAATAATACTTTTTTCGTTAAAAATATCAAACAAAATTATGATAACTGCCATTATAAGCGAAAATAATATATGTACTTTCAGTCGCGTTTTTTTAATTTGTGATTCACTTTTATTTTTAATACCTATAATATCTACTGTAAATGAAGTAGTCAAAGCGGTTAATGCCGAATCGGCACTCGAATATGCCGAAGCCATCAATCCTATCAGGAATAATATGAGAATTACAGGTCCCAGCATATTTGTTGCTATGTATGGGTAAAGATTGTCACCCTGTATCAGTTCTGGGTTTAATCCCGATTGTGAAGCAAAAATGCTTAAAAGAACACCAAGAGACAGAAATAACAAATTGGCAGGTAAAAATGCAAACCCATAAGTAATCACATTGCGTTTTGCTTCCTTAATATTTTTACAACTAAGATTTTTTTGCATCATATCCTGATCAAGCCCGGTCATTACAATTGTGATTAAAGCACCACTTACAAACTGTTTCAGAAAATGCTGAGACGATTGCCAATCTTTAAATTCGAATATTTTTGACATCGGACTTGATGCTATAGCATTTACAGTATCTACAAAATTGAAATTAAGTTCGTTTGCAATTATTACTATTGTAGCTATTAATGCTGTGAACAAAAATACTGTCTGCAAACTGTCTGTCCAGATAATCGTTTTTACACCTCCTTTAAAGGTGTATAACCATATTAATAGTATAGTTATGACAACTGTGCACCAAAAAGGAAAATTTAGCTGATTGAAAATTGTTACCTGTAAAACATTTGCAACCACAAATAGTCTAGCTGCCGAGCCAACTGTCCTAGATAGAAGAAAAAAAGATGCTCCTGTTTTATAGGATGAATTACCAAACCTTTCGTCGAGATATGTATAAATTGATGGCAGTTTTAATTTGTAGTAAATAGGCAGCAGGACATGAGCAATAATGAAATATCCAAGAAAAAAACCCAGAACCATTTGCATATAAGTCATTTGGGTTGTTTGTACCCAGCCAGGAACAGAAATGAACGTAACCCCCGAAATAGAAGATCCGAGCATGCCTATTGCTACAACATACCATTTTGATTTCCTGTTTCCAAGAAAGAAACCCTCATTATTTGCATTCTTACTGGTTAATAATGATATCACAATAAGAATTGAAAAGTATCCCAATACAATTGTAAATATCACCAGTGGATTCATAGATTTTTTTTGTAATATTCTAAATAATCATACAGTCCTGCAATAATAATTGTTGAAAGTTTTCATCTATTTAATGTTAAAATGTTTTCAGGAAAGATTATTTTTACATTCTTAATATCGGAGAGTATGAAAAATAAAATATTATTACTTGTATTAGTCTTTGTTTCAATATTAATGAGTTACACTGCAAAAGGTGGTGAAGGGGCATTCTGGCTTTCTGATGATTTGGATACCACAACTTATTATTATTCAAAAATTAATGATACAACCTACTATTTCAAATTTGAAAAGATATCTGAAGACAAAGCAGAAGGTTATTTTTTTGTATTTTCTGACAATGTTTATGTTAATAAGGAAAGTTTTATTATTGAAACCAAAGGCAGAAATCATATTGTAAAATATAGCAATAATACTGTCAAAACAAGAATTCAGTGTTTTGTCAGAGAGAATGGATTAGTTATAAAATATGCAACTTTCAGTAAGGTTTTGGGAATATTTAATAAAAAAACATGGTCAGATGAAATCAATTTTAAAAAATATCGAAAACCGTCTTTTGTAAAATATCCGTCACGTTATAAAGAGAAAATTTTTGAAAATATTCAGGTGAAACATGATGTTGTTTATGGAAATGCAGAAGGTTATTGGGATTCATATCCCACCGAGACGGAGACCTATATTGAGATATTGACAAAAGGAGTAATTTCAACAGTCAGTAAGAAGGATCTGGATCTGAAAATGGATATTTATTATCCCGAAGGGGATAGTCTTGATAAACGACCATTCATAATGTTTATTCATGGTGGTGGGTTCTATATTGGAGATAAGAAATCGGAAGCTATGGTTGAATATTGCAAATATTTTGCAAGTTTGGGTTATGTAACTGCTTCGGTAAATTATAGATTGGGCTTTAAACCTGTTGGCCCATCAGTCGAGAGGGCAGGATATAGAGCCTTGCAAGATATTCATGCCGCCATGAGGTATATAGTCAAAAATGCGAATATTTACGGGATAGATACTGATTATTTATTCGCAGGCGGTAGCAGCGCCGGTGGTGTTACTTCTCTAAATCTTGCTTTTATGAAAAACAATAACCGTCCTGAAAGTACTTATAAATCACTTTTACATGAAGATCTTGGGAATGTTGAATCTTCGACAAACACAATAAAAGCTGATTTTAAAATGAAAGCTGTTATTAATATGTGGGGAGCTGTAAATGATCTTGATATCCTTAAAAATTCCGAAACTTCTGTAATTTCTTTCCACGGTGATGCCGATAAGGTTGTACCTATAGATTATGATTATCCTTTTCAAGATATGAAATCACAAATTAATACATTAATCCTTTTCAAAATGTACGGTTCATTACCTATTCATATCAGGCTTAAAGAAATGGGTAGGAGAGAGGAATTGCACATTTTCGAAAATGCAGGACACAGTCTTAATGTAGATAAAGACAACCATTTGAATGAAAATTTTAAGTTCATTTGTTCTAAGAGCAGAGATTTTTTATATAATGAAATATTTCCTGAAAATTGGAAAATAAGCTCTGTTCCTCCAGTTTTGTTCAATAGGGCTATGCCAGTGTATCGTACAGAATGTGATGATTATGTAAAAATTTTCTGGGATATTGAAGGCGGAATGATAACAGGGTCTAAAGACAATCAGGTAAGAGTTGTTTGGTTTGAGAATGCTCATAAACATAAACTTAAACTTTCTATTTTAACAGATAGCGGAGCGGGTTTTTATGATGAGTATGAGTTTTAAAACACAAATAACAAAACACAAAAAGCAAATGATGAATGCAATGAAAGAATTTAGTAATTAATTTAGGAATGGAAGAATAATGAATTTTGAAGGGAAATCGGGGAAATATCTGGAAGATGCAATAATGCAATTTGCTTCCTTGCCGGGAATTGGAAAAAAAACTGCCTTAAGATTTGCTTTACATTTGTTGAGGCGTCAGGATCATGAAGTAGAAGCTTTTGCTTCGGCAATGCTGAGTTTAAAAAAAGATACAAAATTTTGCAGGATTTGTCATAATATTTCTGATGAGGATATTTGTAGTATTTGCAGAGATAAAACAAGAGATATCTCAAAGATTTGTGTAGTTGAAGCAATTCATGATGTCATTGCAATTGAGTCAACAGCTCAATATAAAGGCTTATACCATGTTTTAGGAGGAATAATTTCCCCAATCGAAGGAGTTAGTCCTGCAGATCTGAATATTAGTTCTTTGGTAGAAAGATCACATTCAGGAGACATAAAAGAGTTGATTTTAGCATTGCCTACGACAATGGAAGGGGATACTACTAATTACTATATCAGTAGAAAAATCACAAATAAAAATATAGAGATCACTACTCTGGCTCGTGGAGTTGCAATTGGTGATGAGTTGCAATATACAGATGAAATAACTCTCGGACAATCAATACTAAACAGAAAACCATTTATTCAGAAATAGGCAAACTATAGAAAATTTTATTATTGCATTTTTTTCTCTTTATCAATCAAAGGCACAACATTTTTTTTAAATTTGCTTAAAATTAATTCTTATGGACTTATTATACATTATTTGGAATCCTGATCCAGTCATGTTTTATATTGGCGAAAGAGGAATCAGATGGTACGGATTTCTACTGGCTTTCGGTTTCTTAATGGGATACCTAATTCTTTCAAGGGTAATGAAAAAAGAAGGCAATAAACAAGAAATTATTGACAAACTTGCAATTTATGTTATAGTTGGTGTAGTTGTAGGATTGAGGTTAGGACATTGTTTTTTTTATAATCCAGCATATTATTTTTCAAATCCTCTCGAAATTTTATATGTATGGGAAGGAGGACTTGCAAGTCATGGAGGGGCAGCAGGTATTTTGATTGCAGTTGGAATCTTCGCTTATAGGAAAAAAATATCATATCTTGGCTTATTAGACAGAATAGTATTAATTGTTCCTTTAGCCGGCGGAATGGTGCGTCTTGGAAATCTCATGAATTCAGAAATATTGGGCGTGCCGACTAAATTTTCACTCGCATTTAAATTTTTGAGAAATCGAGAAGATTTACTTCCCGCAATAAATGCATCAGGAGGGAATTGTCAGGTAACAGACCTCAATTGTCTTGCAGATTATTGGGTAGCAAGACATCCGACACAGTTATACGAAGCTATTTTTTATTTTATTATGTTCATTGCATTCTTTCTTATCTATAAAAAATATATTTCAAAATGGCAACCAGGAACTTTTCTAGGTTGGTTTGTTACTGTTTTGTTTGTTTTTAGATATGTTATTGAATTTACAAAAGTTGATCAGGTAGAATTTGATGGATGGACAGATGCAATAAGGATGGGACAGTTACTTAGTATCCCTTTCATTATAATCGGATATTTATTGCTCGATTGGGGTTACGGTTTGTTGATTTTTAGAAAATACCGACAAAGTCAAAAAGCAGAAAAACAGAATAATGTTAAATCCGATAATAAACTATCCAATAAAGAGAAAAAGTAGTATCTGATTTAAACTAATACTGACAAACTCTGTTGATATTTTATAAAAACTTGATAAAATGAAGAATTTTGAATTTGTAAATCCTGTAAAGATATATTTTGGAAAGGACCAAATCAGTAAACTTGCATTAGAGCTAATTCCTTATAAAAAGATAATGCTGATTAACGGACAAGGAAGCATAAAGTCAAATGGTGTTTATGAACAGATAAAGAAAGCCTTGTTTGATAAAGAAATTGTTGAATTTCGTGGTGTTGAACCAAATCCGGTATATGAAACTCTTATGAAAGCAGTTGAACTAGCGAGAAAAGAAAAGGTTGATTTTTTGTTAGCAGCAGGCGGTGGCTCAGTAATAGACGGCACTAAATTTATAGCAGCAGCAATAAAGTATGAAGCAGGAGATCCTTGGAATATTGTGGCAAAAGGCGAAAAGATATCAGAAGCAATAAAATTTGGGACAGTATTGACTTTGCCCGCAACTGGCTCTGAAATGAATAATGGAGCTGTTATAACTCGCAAATCATGTAACGAAAAACTGGCTTTCGGAAGTCCTTTGTTATTTCCTATATTTTCAATTCTCGACCCCGAAACAATGTACTCCCTGCCTGAGAGCCAGATTGTGAATGGAATTGTTGATGCTTTTGTTCATGTTATTGAGCAATATCTTACTTTTCCTATGAATGCTGCTGTTCAAGATGCTTGGGCAGTATCTTTGTTGAATGTTCTAAGATTAGAAGGAGCAAAAGTTCTTGAAAATCGTTATGATTATGATGCAAATGCAAATCTTATGTGGGCTGCTTGCATGGCACTTAACGGAATACTCACTGCCGGTGTTTATACCGACTGGAGTACTCATATGATTGGTCATGAAATTACTGCACTATACGGAGTAGATCATGCAAGAACTTTGGCGATTGTTTTACCAGGTGTTTTAAATGTAATGAAAGAAGACAAGCGAGAAAAACTACTCCATTATGCAGGCAATGTTTTGAATATACCAACAGAAGATGAAGAAAAAGCGATTTTTGAAGCAATTTCCAAAACCGAAGAGTTCTTTAAATCATTGGGGATAGGAGTAAGACTTAGCGATTATAATATTCCTGATTCTGCAATCGAAGTAATTTGTGAAAAACTTAAAGCAAAGAATTATACCAAATTGGGAGAAAAAAGAAATATATGTCCAGATTTAGTAAGGGAAATCTTATTTTTAAGAAAATAATTAAAAAATAAGAACAGAATTAAAACTTTATTATTAGTTTTGATGTGTCAGAAACCAAAATTTTTAATTATGAAAAAGTCATTTACAATTATCGCATTATTGATTAGCGTAAGCATTTTTGCACAAACTCATGTAACAAGAACTTTGATGTGGGACGAGACGGAAAGACAGTATCTTGAGTACGTACCCACTATGTATAATCCAGAAACTCCTGCTCCGGTAATTTTTTGTCTGCATGGATTGGGAGATAATATGACGAATTTTTCAGGTCTCGGTTTTGATAATATTGCTGATCAAAAGGGTTGGATTGTTATTACACCACAGGCTTTGGATGCAACACTTCCAATGGCAGGAAATATTGGTGCAGCATGGGGAGCCGGTGTTTCTTCAACATTCCCAGTAATTGGCTACCAAGTTATTAATCCTGATGTTGACGATGCTGGATTTCTTTTAGCAATACTTGATTCGTTACAAAATAATTTTAATATAAATACTGACTCTGTTTTTTTTATGGGTTTTTCGATGGGTGGATTTATGGCTAACAGAATGGGGATTGAACATGGTGACAGGATAAAAGGGATAGCAACAGTAAGCGGAACAATTGGCAACGAAATGACTTCTGTAACTCCCGTTAATAATATAAATGCAATGCATATTCATGGTACTGCTGATGAGACAATCACATACCAAGAAGGAGGTATGATCATAGGAACTTATGGCACATATACTGTTGGGCTAGGTGCTGAACCAACTGTTGAGTTTTGGAGAAGTTATAATAATTGCAGTGCAGAGCCTATAATGTCTTATTTCCCTAATGAAGTTGCAGATGGTCTGACATTTGAAAGATATCTGTATTTAGATGGTAATAATGACTCCCGAACAGCATTTATTAAAGTTAATGAAGGTGAACATAGTTGGTATTATAAGCCTGCAAACGATATTGATTATACCACTGAAATTTATAAATTTTTAACAAATACTATGGATTTTCCTTCAGAAGTAATCGAAATCGCTGCTCATACTGATATTCAAATTTATCCAAATCCTACAAATCAATTGTTATATGTTGGATTTAATGAACAAGTTGATTGTTCAATGAAAATTTTTGATATAACTGGTAAGGAACAGAAAGTATTGACTTTTAACGGAGTGCAAACAAAAATTGATGTATCAGATTTGTCTGAAGGAATATATTTTATAAGAGTTTCAAAAAACGGAAATTATACAGATAGAAAATTTGTGATTGTACGATAATCTTATTTAAGAAAAGCTCTTACAATATTCTCTGCTTCTGCTAAAGCATCATTAAGTTCATTATTTATAATGACAATATCAAACTGATCTGCAAAACTTATTTCATATTTTGCTTTTTCAATACGGGTTTTAATAGCTTCGGGATTGTCGGTAGAACGTGCTATTAACCTTTTTTCAAGTTCTTCTATTGTGGGTGGCATTACAAATACCGATAATGCATTTTCTTTAAAATGCTTTTTAATATTCAATCCCCCTTTTACATCAACATCAAAAACAACAGTTTTTCCTTCAGCGCTTAAACGATTAACCTCTGATTTAAGGCTTCCATAATAATGATGTGTATATACTTCTTCCCACTCCAAAAACTCTTTATTTTTAATCTTCTCTTTAAATTCTTCTACTGATAAAAAGTAGTAATCCCTACCATGAACTTCATTTTGTCTTTTTTGTCGTGTGCAAGCTGAAATAGAAAAACTCAAATTTAATTCTTTAATTCCGAGTAAATGCTGAACAATTGTAGTTTTGCCTGCACCACTGGGAGCTGAGAATATGAGTACTTTGGTATTCAATTATATAACGTTAAGAAGTTGTTCTTTTATTTTTTCAAGTTCATCTTTCATTTTAACGACAACTTTCTGAATTTCTACATGATGAGCTTTTGAACCTAAAGTATTAATTTCGCGTCCAATTTCCTGTGCAATAAAGCCTAGCTTTTTACCGGCATAGTCTTCAGCTTTTATTGTTTCGAGAAAATATTCGCAGTGTTTCTTTAATCTTACTTTTTCTTCATTTATATCAAGCTTCTCCAAATAAAATATTATCTCCTGCTCATATCTGTTTTCATCACTTGCGTTGTTTGCTACGATTTCTTTTAAGCTTTGTTTAAGACGGTCGCGAATTGTGTCAATCCTTTCTTTTTCAAATTGGGGCACTTCTGTTAATAATAAAAGAACAGAGTTTAAATTTGTCAAAATGTCTTTTTCGATATTTGCACCTTCAGCTTTTCGAAATTCGTTGCAATCTGATAATGCTTTGGAAATAGTATCCAGAACAATTTTCCACTCTTCGTCAGTCAAATCGTCCGAATTATTTTTTAAAACATCCGGAAGTCTTAATATGCTTGATATTGTTTCCTGACCTATCGGGATATTGTTTTTTGTACAAATATCCTTAATCTGATTATAATAACTTGTGACTAATTCAGCATTGATCTGGTTTGAATTTTCCCCACCATTTAACTCAACATACATACACAGGTCAATCTTGCCACGTTGTAGTTCCTGAGATAATATACGTCTGATTTCAAGTTCCTTTTCTTTGTAATACCCCGGTATTCTTGTGTTTATATCAGTAGTCTTGGAATTTAAAGATTTTATATCAATAGTTATCTTTTTGTTGTTGTATTCTGTTACGGCACGTCCGAACCCGGTCATTGAAACAAGCATAGTTTTGTATTAAAATTTGTGCAAATATGCGATTTTTTAATAGAAATTAAAAATTTAAAAATCTGCAATAAAAAAACGGTATTTTGAAATTTAAGATTAAAATATCAGATTCTCGAAATTGTAATGTAAAGATATTCCAAATCCCGGTTGAATTTCTCCTGTTTTATATAATAACATAGCTCCGATATTAGGCGAAATACTAAATTTCTCACTTGGTTTAAAATGAAAATTAATTCCGAAAGAGCAAGAAAGTAAGATAGGAAAATCGTCGTACATATTAAGTTCAGCACCCAGTGGATTAATATAAGGAGCTATTTCAATTCTTTCGTTTGGATATGAATGATAACTTACACCTTCGGGAATAAGAAAAATATAAGGAGCTAATTCGTAAACAAATAATGCCGACAGAGCTACACCTATTGTAGAAATATTAACATGTCCCATAAGTTCGCGGTCAGAGTTCATGCCCAAGCTATATTTATAATTCAGGCTTATGCTTTTGCTCACAAATAATTCTCCCGAAATACCTAGTTGAGGTAATAAATATTTGCCTGCACTATTTGTATTATGGTATAATCCGAGCCTGAAATCGCCCTTGTCCTGTGCGAAAACGGAAATCGAAAACATTAAAATGGATGCTAATATGATTAATGACTTTTTCACAATTTCAAAATTGAATTAACAAGCTTCCTCCCACAATAATTGAGCCTGAAATTGTTTTCTTAAATTTTTTTTTAAGAATTTGATTTATAAAGTGTTTTGTTGTTTGAAGCAGAATTTCATAGCTCATAATTATTAATTCACGATACGATTTATCAATTTAGACTCATCATTTGACAGTCAATCCAATCAACTAACATGTGAAGTAGAAGTCCAATACCTATTATATTAAAAGGTCTGCGAAGAAAAACGAGTATCAAATAGACCGTCATTGCGTAATATGTATGTAGAAGATGAAAATTAATACTGCATCTGTTAGCATCGAAAACAGGATTTGATAGTAAATGGTCTAAATCAACAAACATTGTTGCTATCAAAATACAATATACTTTTTTCCAATCTTTTCTAAAGAAAAAATATGCAATAAATAAGGGCAGTACAAGGTGTAAAAAGTAGTGTATAAATGACTGCATTTGTATGATAATATTTAATTTTACTATTGCAACTCGATTATAATTATGATTTAATCTTCTTCATTTGGCATTTCAATAATAAATTCAGTCCCCTTATCTTCTTCGGTGTTGAAATAAATTGTTGCATTATTGCTTATAAGCATGTTTTTAACCATACTTAATCCAAGTCCCATACCT
>ENA-UOWO01002920-UOWO01002920.1-activated-sludge-metagenome-genome-assembly--contig:-NODE-2920-length-20511-cov-5.219838_pt1 | contig 20511 bp, 18 predicted proteins | sample MGYA00238148_ERZ761564 | MGnify/ENA primary metagenome ERZ761564 (study PRJEB28885, sample SAMN05720194) | activated sludge metagenome | isolation source: Anaerobic digester | place: USA... | reverse complement strand
TCCTCGTTCCACGGATGGTCCACGTCCATGCCCACCACCGCGAACCGCTCGTCGGACTCCGGGTCCATCTTGAAGGTCGCCGCGATGCAATTGCCGTACGGGCAGGAGATCCGCATCCGGGCGGGATCGTCCGGGGTCACCGTGGAGGAATCGCCGTAGATGAGGTCGGTGGTGGTGTACCACCAGCCCGCTCCCAAAAGCCACCCGTAGCGGTTTCGCACCGGATCGAAGGCGAAATCCTCCAGGAGGACGGAATCGACGTCCGCGCCCAGGACGGTGTCCAGGGCTCCTCCCGCGGCCAGCGCCACGCGTCCCAGCAACGCCATGCCGGAATCCGTCATGGCCACCACCGCGAAGTCCCCCTCCGGCAGCCCCTGGAAGACCCAGGCGCCGTCGACGGCCTGGCGCGCGGCGTAGGCCGTCCCCGCCAGGACCACCTCCTGCACGGTCTCGCCGGAAACGTGGGCCGAAAGGCGCAGGCTTCCTCCGTCGGCCATCCGCAGCTCGGCCGTGCGTCCCTGCGAAAGATCGATCTCGCCCCGTGCGGTGCGGACGGAATCCTCCAGTTCCAGGGCCACGCGCGCGTCGGAGACGTTCCCGAAGCGCACCCACCCCTGGGCGTCGGTGGTCTTCCGGTCCAGCACCGATCCGCTCGCCGAAGCCACCCTGGACTGCCAGGCGCCGTCCAGGGCCACCATGCGGACGGAAACTCCCGCCACCGCGGCGCCGTTCTGGTCCACCACGCGCGCGGAAACGCCCGAGGTTTCCGAGCCGGGCCCCATGGCCACCTGCCCACCTTCGCGGGAACAGGCGACCAGAAGCGAAAGCGCAAGGATGCGAAGCGCCCTTCTCACGGTGTCGCCTCCCGGGTCATCGGAAACAATTGGATCCCCAGATGATACACCCCGATCTCCCTGGAGTCGGCCTCCGCGATGGCCAGGATGCGCCTGCGGAATTCCACGATCTCGGATTCCACCCGCGCGCGGCCTTCGCGGGACAAGGTGACGGTGAGACTGGACAGGGCGCGATCGCCGCGCGGCATGCCGTCGATGGAATCGCGCGCCAGCTGCAGGGTGGAATCGTGGAACCCGTCCACCTCCACCGCCTGCACGGCCTCGCCCGTGGTGGTGCTGTGTCCATGCGCGCGCACCACCTTGCCGTTTTCCTCGCGGGCCATTCCCAGCTTCAGCAGAAGATCGATGGACGCCTTGGCCTTGGCCGCCGAAATGGCCGGCCGCAGGCGCTTGCCCAGGGCCGCGTGATCGCCCGCGAAGGGCTCCAGGAACAGGAGTTCCCGGATGGCGGTGTGGTGCCAGCAGCGGTAGAACTCGAAATGCTCCGGCGGAACCCGGACCGCCATGGCCTCGCGGAAGGTCGACAGCCGTTCCAGGATCCGGCGGCGCTCCTTCAGGCTCTTGGCCTTCTCGTGGAGCACCAGAAGCTCCAGATAATCCGCTTCGCGGGGGTCCAGCCGCAGGAAGGCGGCAAAGCGCAACGCCATCTCGGAGGACATCGTGCTGCGACCGCTGATCACGTGGGTGAAGTAGCTCGCCGACCGGAACCCCACCTTCTGGGCGATGTACCGGCAGGAGAAGCGGGCATCCTGGGCCTTGCGGATGTGGTAGAGGTCCCGCAGATAGGCCCGGTAATCCAGGTAGTCGAACACGGTGACCGGCAGGCGGGGATTGGCCTCCTTCCGTGTACTAATTGTGCCTTCGTTCCTGGGCGTCATACACCCATGATATACCCATCAAACCGCTATTTCACTGGATACCAAGCAGATTAAGTGTGTACTGATGACTAAACAGAGGGCATTGATGGACTTGTGAATCCATTTTTATCTCCTTGTGTACCTCGTGCCCCCACCACCCACCCCCCTCCGAAAGCTCCCATGCGCACCCTGAAAACCTTCCTGACCTTGCGAATCCCCCCCATGGTCCTCATGGTTCTCTTCGCCTTGGCGATGTTCGGGCTGTCCAGGATCACTCCCCGGCTCCCCATGCCGGGGTCTGTCCGGAACACCCTGTTGGCCATGATCTTCGCCCCCGGCGCCCTCTGCATCGCCTGTGGAATCCTCGAGTTCCGCCGCCGGAAGACGACGGTGGATCCCCGCTACCCGGAAAAGGCTTCCATCCTGGTGTGCTCCGGCATCTACCGCTACACCCGCAACCCCATGTACGTCGGCGCGCTGTTGCTACTGCTGGCCACGGCGATCGCGGTCCAGGCGCCCGCCACCCTGATCTTCCTTCCCCTCTTCGTCTGGCACATGAACGCCTTCCAGATCCGGCCGGAAGAGGAGATGCTCCTGGCCAAGTTCGGCGAGCCCTACGGCGACTACATGCGCAAGGTGAGGCGTTGGGTGTAGGCCATCGCCCCCCTGGAGGAGGTGCTTCGAGATGAGCCATTCCCCCGAAGATGCGAGCCTGATCGGAGGATTCCTCCTCTTCTTGATGCCGCTCCTGACCTTCCTTGCCATCAGGAGATGCAAAAGGAACCTGTGATCCGTCCACGCTCGATTCCCCATCGGACACCGCGAGGCGTCGCTCGTCAGGGATCCTCCGGAGTCGAGGCCAGGCGCAAACCGTGGCGATGGAAGGTGTAGGCCCCTCCCAGGAAAGCACCCATGCCGCAGTGGTAGGTTTGGTTGTGGTCGGAGACATCCAGAACGATGCTGTCGGCGGCGACCGAAATCGCACCTGCTGCACGGCTCTCGTCCGTGCCGCTGGACCAGGGACGGCGCGAAGATTTCGCGGCGGGAACATCGGATTCCACTTCGCAGCTGTGGCACTGCGGCTGATTCATTCCCGCGATCAATCGGAAATGCAGGCGCCCGGAGCCAGGCTGGATCGAGAGCTCCAGGATGTCCTCGGCGGCACTCTGGATCGGCTCGCCCGTCTCGAAGTCCATCCGTGCACACCCTCCGGCGTTTTCCAACCGGACCACCCCCACCGTGGAAAGGGCGCCGACCAACACGCGGAGGTCCTTGGTGGAACGCTTGAGCGCCAATTCCCGCAGACGATGCCGCCAGGCCTTGCGCAGTTCTGACACTTGGGAGGCTTCGCGTCGGATTTCGGACATCCACGCCTTCTGCTCCCGGCGAAGCGCTTGTTGGCCATTGGGATCGAAAACCTTCAAGGTGGACTTCCAGGCGAGCGTGAGACTGTCGTCGAGTTTGGAGAGGATCGAATCGGAGCAGATCCGGGTCTCGACGGGATGCGCAGCTTTCGAACACTCGAAACCCGCCCCGACGAGCAGATTCGCGATCAGCACGGCACCGGCGATCATGGGAGCGACGCCATCGCGTCGGACGCAGATTCTGTGGAATGCATAGCCATGGGATTTCGCTTGGGAAACGGGCCGAAGAGGCCACCAGGGGAGAAACCCGAAGGATAGGAAACACCGTCGGGGTCCGCGACATCTCCTTTGCCCCAGTACAGGGAAACCTTCATACTTTCCCGGAGATATGCTTTCCCTGAAGACTTCGCGATTTGCCCTGGTGTTTGTTGGTGCGCTTGTGGCCTGGGGCTGCAAGAAGGAACAGACGCCCCCCGATCCCGGATCCGAGATCGAGATGCTCCCTCCACCACCACAAGCATCACCGCCCGTGTTCCGCTCGATCGCCGCGGGAGCCGATTTTGGACTTGCTCTCGATTCCTCCGGCAAGGTGTGGGCCTGGGGCCGCACCGATCAAGGCCAGACCGCCGTCCCCGGCGACCTTCGCCGGGTGGTCCAGATCGCCGCTGGCGACCACTTCTCGGTGGCCTTGCAGGACGATGGCCAGGTCCGGGTCTGGGGCGGCTCCCAGGTTTGCGATTACAAGCCCCCGAGCCATGCGGTTTCGATCGCCGCCAACGGGCATTCCGCCTTCGCCGCCGTCCTGGCCGACGGCACGGTCCAACTGGCCGGGTGCTTCGCCGACAACGACAAGCTGGCCAAAGGGCTGCGGGACATCCGATCCGTGGCTCTGGGACAAGGATTCCTGGTCGCCCTCACCCGCAAGGGGGAATTGGTCCATCGTACCACCTGGGATGGCGACGACATCCGGAACCTTCGCATCCCCTCCGGAATCAAGGGCGTGAAGGACATCGTCGCCGGCGCGCACCACGTTTTGGCCCTGAAGGACGACGGAACCGTCCTCGCGTGGGGCCCCAACTTCGAAGGGGAAAACGATGCCCCGGAAAACCTGGGCAAGGTGGCGAAGCTGGGTGCCGGCTACAGCTCCTCGTACGCCATCCTGGAAGACGGGACCTTGCGCACCTGGGGGAACTCCAAGAACAAGGAGGACGTCTTCCCTCCGGATCTGGGGCGAGTCCGCGACTTCTCCTCCGGACAATACAGCTGCCACCTGGCCCTGGATTCGTCGGGCCGGATCTTCACCTGGGGCGAACACCCCTGCGACCAGGACATGCCGCGCTGAAATTGTCTATGACATTTTTTGCACCCTGGAAACCACCCACGAGTTCTCGCGGAGGTACACCCTGGCCAATCGAGCCTATCTGTTCGTCGACGACCCGGCTCATCTCCCATCGGTGTTCGCGTCCGGCTTCGCCCATCGAGACCGATACTACGACTCCCGACATAATCTGTCACTGGGATGGATGTTCCTGTTTACCACAGACGACCTCCTGCCGATCCCGGTGGAGTACCAGAGCTCCCGCTGGATGGAGTGGAAACTGGCCGCTCCGAAAGCTCAGGCAATTGAACGTTTTCGCGACCGCATCGGACAGCTGAGATCCTGGCACCTCCCCCGCTTCGATCTCGAGGAGAACGCCTTCGAACTCGCGGCTACCCTCGAGCGCTGGGAGGGCAGTCATTTGGCCATGGATCCTGAGGAGGTTTTCGGAGGGTGCGGCTTGGAAGGCGATCGACAGGAGGACTTCCTCCGGACCATTCTCTCTCTCCTGGATTCCCACTCTCCCAGCCAGGGACGGATCGATCCCCGAGAGCTCGGCCCCTGCAGCTATTCCCTGGAGCCCAAGGATTTCCACCACCACTCCATGGATTTCTTGGGCACCACTTGCGCATGGGACGAATCGCAGTAGACCCACACTCTGGTGAGAGCTGCATTCTTACCGGCGAGCATGGACAAGGCTTCTTCCCTGGTGAGCTCCGGCAACTACCTGTTTGCCAGAAACCCAACGCACCGTGCGGCGGTGGATCTAGGCGCGATCGAGCCCCACGAGCGTCCCATCGCAGGCTAGATTCCCAGGACCATGAAACTCGCCCCCTGTGCAACCGTCCTGCTCGCGCTTTGCCTCCAAGCCTGCTCTTCAAGCAAGGCGTCCAATCCTTCGCCGCCAATAGCCCCAGGGATGTTCTCCGATTCCCTACAGGCGTTGTGGAAGACGTTCACTCCGGCATCCGCCGACTGGGCCCAACAGACGGCGGGCGAGTACTACGTGGAAAACAACGTGTGGAACAAGGGCGACGCCAAGGACTACCGGCAGAGCATGGGAATCCGGAAATTGACCGATGGCGCGATCTCCGCTGGATGGACTTGGGAATGGCCGACCAGCTGGAGCATCGTCGCATTCCCCGACGTGATCTTCGGGAAGAACCCTTGGGCCCCGGCCTCCACCTGTCCCAAGCTTCCGGCCCGGCTCTCCGACATCGATTCCCTACATGTCGACTTGGACCTGCTCCACGAAGGCGAAGGGCATCGCAACACCTCCTTCCAGATGTGGCTCACCAACGATTCCGCCGCTCTTCCCCAGCACATCACCCACGAGATCATGATCTGGATCCGAAACGACGATCTGCCGCTCGCGCCGTTCCACGCCCAGATGGAGGTTTCCGGATCCAAGTACATCGTCAGCCGCATGCAAAACCATGGCGACCCGAACCTCAAACCCAGGCTCTCGTGGACCTACCTCTCGTTCGCGCGCACCGAACCGTTCGCGAAAGGCCGCCTCGACATCAAGGCCTTCTACGACACCCTCGCCAACCGAGGTTTGGTGGACAGGAACCTGTACCTGGCCAACATCAGCCTCGGGAACGAAGTCCGCGACGGCGTAGGCATGGTGGTCCTGAAGTCCTACCGGATTTCCCTCAAGAACCGCACCCGTTTTCACACCGATACAAACTCTTCGATTTGACCGGAACACGGATCGGGACCTTTTCCGGAGCGGATTTCCGGTCCGCTCGGACTTGGATGCACCCGGGCCTGTACGTCGCCGTTCCAAGCTCCGGTGGGCCAGGCGGTCGGATCGAGATCCAGATCCGTTGACCTCCGCCGCCGACATCTTTTCCGTCATTTCCTGACCGTTTCGCCATGCTCACCCGTCAGTCCATGGACCGGCGTTCGCAGGCGAAATGGCCGTGGAAGGTCTGGCCGGTCAGGCGGACCACCTCCCTGGAAAGCTGGATCTTGTAGCAGAGGCGATCGTTCGTTTCCAGGACCGCCTCGAGCCAGTAGTCCTTCGGAGGCTTCTCGATCTCGATGAAATCGGTGGCCGCGTCGAGTTCGCGGAGGATGGCTCCGCGCCAGACATCCGGGGTCGCGCTGGAAACCCCGCGCAGGATCACGATCCTGGCCACGCTGGACCGCGTCAGGCATTCGTGCACACGACCCGACACCTTCTCGTTCCGTTTCCAATTGGGAAACGAATCCAGATCGACGAGCGCGGGATCGCGCAATTTCGAGTAGGGTGGCTGGCTGGGGCCGATGGATTCGGGCATCGATGCTCTTCCTGGCGGAGTCGTCCGGCACGTTTCCGGGTGGAACAGGGAAAGATCAATCCATTTGAGCATTCCCGGGAATGCAGCGTTCCGGATCCCTCTTGGGAGGAAGACTCGCCTCCCTCATCTGGACTTTGTTCCTGCCCAGGCGTTTACACATCACGGCACGCGACTTCTCTTTCCGAAATGGTCTGTTTCCAGAGCATCCATGAACGCCGTTGAGATCGAAAAGGCCGTCTCGGACCTGGCGGAGCAACCCTTCGACGGGGCGGAGTTTCCGTATGCCTTTCTGGAGGCGTTCGGGAACAAGGATGCGACGATCAAGCGGTTGCGCGCGGGGGACATGAACAGGTCCGACGTCGGCGGGGTGCTTCAGCAGAAGAACATCCACCTCCTGGTCGCGTCTTCCGGCGATGTCGGCGGGGCGATGGACCGACTGCGCGCAAGCGAGCGGAACGAGCGCTGGAAGGTGCGCTTCCTGCTGGCCACCGATGGCCTGACCTTCGAAGCCGAAGACCTGGAGACGGGCGAGACCGTCGCCTGCGCGTATGGCGACTTCCCCGACCACTTCGGGTTCTTCCTGCCGCTGGCGGGGATCAGCCCCTATTTGGTTCCAGACAATCTTTCATACGTCCAGAAATCAAATGACCCAATTGGCGAACAGGCTCCTATGCTTTTTGGAAACATGCCGAGAGATGGTGGGCATCTATTCTTGGATGCCGATCTTGCTTTTCGCATTTCCTCCGAAGATTCGTCTGCAAAGCCGTTCATAAAGCGATTCGTTGGCTCAGATGAATTGATCAATGGCAAGTTGAGGTATTGTCTTTGGATTGACGACGATCAAGTTCAAGCCGCCCAAAAGAGCCAATTCATACAACAGCGACTTCGTGCCGTTACTGATAATCGCATGGCCTCCGATGCGGATTCAACTCGCCAGTTTTCAAAACAGCCTCACCGTTTCGTACAAATTGCAGGTTCTGCTAAGCAAACGGTTATTGTGGTTCCGCGCGTATCCTCGGAAAATCGGCCATTTCTCCCAGTCGATTATTTGACCTCGGACTATGTGGTCGGCGACCGAAACTTCGCCCTCTACGACGCCCCCCTCTGGAATATGGCCCTCATCGCCTCCCGTCTCCATTGGGTCTGGATCGGCACAGTGTGTGTGCGGATGCGCACCGATTTCTCCTACTCCAACACCCTCGGCTGGAACACCTTCCCGGTCCCGTTCCTCACCGAGAAGAACAAGGCCGACCTGACCCGGTGCGCGGAAGATATCCTGTTGGCCCGCGAGGCCCATTTTCCGGCCACCATCGCCGATCTGTACGACCCCGAGACGATGCCCGCCAACCTGCGCGAGGCGCACGAGCGCAACGACGAGACGCTGGAGCGCATCTACATCGGCCGCCGCTTCAAGAACGACACCGAGCGCCTGGAAAAGCTGTTCGACCTTTACACCAAAATGACCGCCGCCTCCAGCAAGCCCGCCAAGGCCAAAGCCGCCGCCAAGCCACGGGGGAAGATGGCATGAGCGACCTCCGTGCCGCCCTTCGGGGAGCAGCGAAGCAACAGACCACCCCACCCCTTACGGGGCACCCCTCCACGGGAGGGGAATTTTTACACCCGTGCGCTCCATTCCCCTCCAGTGGAGGGGTGGACGGCAAAGCCGGACGGGGTGGTCTTCGCTCCGCACTAAGCGGCGAAGCCGGACGGGGTGGTGTAGCGTCGCACTCGTGGGTTGCGACTGCTGCTTCCTCGGATTCAGCCAATCGAACAGGCACAAGGGACACCGCCACGTATCTCTCCCTGCCTTACAACCCCAAGCTCAGAGAGCGAGCGAGGGAATTGCGAAAAGCTGGGAATCTATCGGAAGTCCTACTCTGGAACCGCCTCAAGAGAGGCCAGCTCATGGGACTCGACTTTGATCGCCAGAAGATCATCGGCGATTTCATCGTGGATTTCTTCTGTGCCGATAAGCGAACGGTCGTCGAGGTCGATGGTAGGAGCCATGACGACAAGGTGGAATACGATGCGCAACGAGATGCCTTTTTGATCGGTCTCGGGTTGAAGGTGATCCATGTTCCCGCCAAGGATGTGATGCGCAACCTTGATGCGGTCATGGAAACGCTGGAGCATGTACTGGCGGCGGGCGTAAGCGCAGACCACCCCGCCCCTGCGGGGCACCCCTCCAGAGGAGGGGAATTTTTGCACCCGTGCGCTCCATTCCCCTCCCGTGGAGGGGTGGACGGCGAAGCCGGACGGGGTGGTCTTCGCTCCGCACTAAGCGGCGAAGCCGGACGGGGTGGTGTAGCACCGCAAGGTGCTACTGCTGCTGTATCAGAGACGGCCGGACGAGGTAATTCCTTTTTCGCACCAAAAATTGAATCTCGGGGTACGAAGGCATGAAGAAACGAACCTCCGATCTCCCTGTTCCCGTCGGCATCACACGCCCCGCCGAGCCTGCCGAATACGGGACCGTGCTCGCGAACTTGAAATCGCGGATCGTCCAAGCGCACATTTCGGCTTCGCGTGCGGTCAACCGCGAATTGATCGGGCTGTACTGGGACATCGGACAGATCATCCTCCAAAAGCAGAAGGATGCCGACTGGGGCGATTCGGTCGTGGAACGACTCGCCTCCGACCTGCGCCAAGCCTTCCCCGACATGAGCGGATTCTCGACAGCCAATATTTGGCGCATGCGTCAGATGTTCCAGACCTTCGGCACTCCCGGATTTCTCGCACAAGTCGCGCGAGAATCGACTTCCCCGAAGGGGACGGGGAAGAACGCCGAACATCTCGCACAGGCTGCGCGAGAATTGATCACGAGCATCCCTTGGGGCCATCTGGTGCTATTGATGGGGCGGATCGACGACCCCACCGCCCAGCTTTTCTATCTGCGAGCCGTCGCCCGTTTTGGATGGACACGCAATGTCCTGGCCAACCAGATCAAGGCGGGCGCCTACCAACGAACCGCTCTCGAAACCAAGACCCACAACTTTCCCGTGGCTCTTCCGGAGCATCTGGCCGAACAGGCCGACGAGATGATGAAAAGCCGGTACAACCTGGAATTCGTGGGACTGGCGAAGGCGATCAAGGAGCGCGAACTCGAAGACCGACTTGTCAGCAACCTGCAGCGCTTCCTGTTGGAACTGGGGTACGGCTTCTGCTTCGTGGGGAGGCAGCACAAGCTGGTCTTGGGACGCAAGGAGTACTTCGTCGACCTGCTGTTCTACCACCGGCACCTGAAGGCGTTGGTCGCCTTCGAGCTGAAGGTCGGCGCCTTCGAGCCCGAGCACGCGGGCCAGTTGGACTTCTACCTGAACCTGCTGAACGAGAAGGAGCGCGGGGAAGGCGACCAGCCATCGATCGGCATCATCCTGTGCGCCGAGAAGGACGACATCGAGGTGGAGTTCGCGCTGAAAAGCAAGACCAACCCGATCGGAGTCGCCGAGTACCAACTCAGTCCGAAATTGCCAGCCGGGTTCAAAGGCAGGCTGCCCACCGCGTCCCAGCTTGCGTCCGTCGTGCGGCAGACGTTGGATGCCAAGCCGCGAGGCAAGAAGACATGAGTCGCCAGGTTCCAGCTGTTTCCATTTTGGAAAGAACTGCCCCAGCGAGGAACTGTTTCCAGAATGGAAATGGTTCGGCGTTCACCTGCGGAAAAGGCTCCACCGCATGACCGACTCCAGCAAGACCACCGCCGTCCCGTCCGTCTCCATGGCCTACGCCGCCGACGGGCGTTCCACCAAGGCCAACGAGTTCGGGATGCGCCCCATGCAGGAGCGCGTGTACGAACGCCGCGGCGAACCGTACCTGCTCATCAAGTCGCCGCCGGCATCGGGCAAGAGCCGCGCCCTCATGTTCGTCGCCTTGGACAAGCTCCGCAACCAGGGGCGCAAGCAGGCGATCATCGTGGTTCCCGAACGATCCATCGGGTCGAGCTTCCACGACGAGCCTCTGACAAGATTCGGCTTCTGGGCCGACTGGACCGTGGAGCCGCGCTGGAACCTGTGCGACGCCCCCGGCGAGGACGGCGGCAAGGTCAACTCGGTCAAGGCATTCCTGGAGAGCGACAGTTTGGTCCTGGTCTGCACCCACGCGACCTTCCGCTTCGCCGTGGACCGCTTCGGGATCGAGGCCTTCGACGACCGCCTGATCGCCGTCGACGAGTTCCACCACGTCTCGGCCGACACCGAAAGCATCCTGGGCAACCATCTAGTCGGGCTCATCGAACGCGGCCGGGTCCACATCGTGGCCATGACCGGTTCCTATTTCCGCGGCGATGCCGTGCCCGTGCTGGCGCCGGAGCACGAGGCGAAGTTCGAGACCGTCACGTACACCTACTACGAGCAGCTCAACGGCTACACGTACCTCAAACGGCTCGATCTGGGCTACTACTTCTATTCCGGCCCCTGGACCGACGCCATCCTCAAGGTGTTGGATCCTTCGCTCAAGACCATCGTCCACATCCCCTCTGTCAATTCCCGCGAAAGCACCGGCGACAAGATCAAGGAAGTGGGTCACATCCTTTCGGAGCTGGGCGAATGGCAGGGCGTCGATCCCGCCACGGGTTTCCAACTCGTGAAGACCGCCGACGGCCGCGTGCTCAAGGTCGCCGACCTGGTGGACGACGAGGCCTCCAAGCGCGACAAGGTCTCGGGATCCCTCAAGGACGCGCGCCACAAGGACGATCGCGACCATGTCGACATCATCATCGCCCTGGGGATGGCCAAGGAAGGGTTCGACTGGATCTGGTGCGAGCACGCGCTCACGATCGGCTACCGATCCAGCTTGACTGAAATTGTTCAGATCATCGGGCGCGCCACGCGCGACGCCGAAGGAAAAACCACCACGCGCTTCACCAACCTGATCGCCGAGCCCGACGCCTCGGAGCAGCTTGTGACCGAAGCCGTGAACGACACGCTCAAGGCCATCGCGGCCAGCCTGCTCATGGAACAGGTGCTGGCTCCCCGCTTCGAGTTCAAGGCCAAGAACCCGCAGAACGGCCCGGTCGAGGGATTCGATTACGGCGAAGGCGGCTACAAGCCCGGCGCGTGCAACGTGGGCTTCAATGCCGCGACGGGCAAGTTCCAGATCGAGATCAAGGGGCTTGCCGAGCCCAAGAGCCACGAAGCGGCGCGCATCTGCCGCGAGGACCTGAACGAGGTCATCGCCACCTTCGTGCAGGACAAGACGTCGCTGGAGCGCGGGCTGTTCGATTCCGAACTGGTGGCCGAAGAATTGACGCAGATCCGCATGGGCAAGATCGTCCAGGAGCGGTTCCCGGAGCTGGATGCGCAGGACCAGGAAGCCGTGCGCCAGCACGCGATCGCGGCGCTCAACATCACGCAACAGGCCAAGAAGCTCGTGCTGGGCGGCACGGAAGGGGCCACCCTCGACGCGAGCGAGCCATCCCTGAACACGGCGCTGATCGACGGCGTGCGCAAGTTCGCCGACGTGCGCGAGCTGGACATCGATCTGATCGACAAGGTGAACCCCTTCGAGGAAGCCTACGCCATCCTGTCCAAGGCGATGACCGAAGAAAGCTTGAGGCAAGTGGCCGCGATCATTACCGCGAAAAAGGCACCCATCGATCCGGACGAAGCCAAGGAACTGGCCAAGCGCGCCGTGATGTTCAAGAAGGACCGGCAGCGTCTTCCTTCGGCGACATCGTCCGATCCGTGGGAGCGGCGCATGGCCGAGGGGGCCGCCGCGTTCATGCGCTTCAAGGCCGATGGCCGCTATGGGGATGGGCAAGCCTGATGGACCTGGACGAACTCGCAGAGGAGTTGTCGGAATTCACCCCGCCCGAAAAGAAGGGCGGGCGCACCGCCCGAGAAGAACGCATCATCGCTGGCTTCGAGGAAATCCAGAAGTTCGTGGAGACCCATCGCCGCGTTCCGCGCCACGGCGAATCGGGCGACATCTTCGAACGCCTGTACGCGGTACGCCTGGATCGCCTGCGGACCCAGGAGGATTGCCGAGTCCTTCTGGCACCTATGGATCACCAAGGCTTGCTGGAAGGGGCGCTGTCCTTCTCCGGGCAGGAGATCGACGACGATGCCCTGATGGCCGAACTCGAAGGGATCGACCAGACGGGGAGTCTCACCGAGCTGAAGCATGTCCGCTCGCGATCCGAGATCCAGACGGCCGAAGAGATCGCCAACCGCGAAAAGTGCGAGGACTTCGAGAGGTTCAAACCGGTCTTCGAGCAGGTCCGCAAGGACCTGAAGTCGGGAGCCCGCCAAGCGGTTCGTTTTGGGGGCAAAGACATTGGCGACGAAGCCTCGGTCTTCGGGGCACGCAAGGAACTCCAGGACAACAAGAACGCCCAAGTCGGACAGGGCGATGTATTCATCCTGGAAGGGCAGATGGTCCTGGTCGCCGAAGTCGGAGAAGTGACCCGGACTCCCAACGGCGAGCCCAACGGACGCCTCCGCGCCATCTACGACAATGGCACCGAAAGCAACATCCTGATGCGCTCGCTGCAGCGCGCCCTGTACAAGGACGAAACGGGGCGTCGCGTGGTCAAACCCGACTTGGGCCCGCTCTTCATGGAAGCGCGCGAAGAGGGTGACGTGGAAAGCGGAACCATCTACGTCCTGCGCAGCAAGTCGGACCATCCTTACGTATCCGAATACCGCGACCTGATCCACAAGGTCGGCGTGACCGGCGGCAAGGTCGAAACCCGCATCGCCAATGCGGTCAACGATTCCACCTATTTGCTGGCCGAAGTCGAGATCGTGGCCACCTATGCGCTCGTGGACATCGATCGCACCAAGCTGGAAAACCTGCTGCACCGCATCTTCGCACCGGCCAAGATCGAGATCGAGATCGAAGACCGTTTCGGGCGTCTTGTCAAAGCTCGCGAGTGGTTCCTGGTGCCCCTCCAGGTGATCGACGAGGCGATCCGGTGCATTCGCGACGGATCGATCACCGGGAAGATCTACAACCCCCGGGAAGCCCGCCTGGAGGCGCCCCCCGAAAATTCCTGACCCCCTCACCGCCCCTTCACGTACCGATCGAACCAGTCCAGCTGTTCGCGCAGCACGTGTTCGTTGGATTCCATGGCCCGGTAGCCGTGGGCTTCCAACGGCAGCATCACCAGCCGGGCGGTGCCGCCGTTGCCGCGGATCGCCTGGTAGAGGTGTTCGGATTGGATGGGCAGGGTGCCGGGATTGGCGTCGGCCTCGCCGTGGATCAGAAGGAGGGGGTCGCGAATGGAATCGGCCGCAAACAGCGGTGAAACCTGGGTGTACACCTGGGGCGCCTGCCAGAGGGTGCGCTCCTCGCGCTGGAACCCGAAGGCCGTGAGGGTCTTGTTGTAGCCGCCGCTGCGGGCGATCCCGGCCTTGAACAGGCGGCTGTGGGCCAGGAGGTTCGCCACCATCAGGCCGCCGTGGCTGTGGCCCATCACCCCCACCCGACGCGTGTCCACCGCGCCGGTACGGTCGGCCGCGGCCAATGCGGCCCGCGCGTCGGACAGGATCTGCTCGAGGTAGGTGTCGTACATGCGCCGGGCGTTCCCCACCACCGGCATCTGGACCTCGTCCATCACGGCGTATCCGGCAAGCAGGAAGTAGAGCTGGCTGGAGCGACCCAGCCTGGCGAAGCGACGGGTGGAACCGGCCACCTGGCCCGCGGTCCGCGCTTCCGTGTAGTCCAGCGGATAGGCGTTCATCACCGCGGGCAGTTTCCGTCCTTCCTGGTATCCCGGAGGCAGATGCAGCTTGAAGGAAAGCTCCAGGCCGTCGTCGCGCTTGTAGGTGACCAGGCGCTTCTCCACTTGGCGCAGGATGGGGGTGGGATCCTCGGTGCGCGTGAGCCGGATGGTGTCGGAGGTCCAATCCGCTTCTCCCGGCGAGGCGGCCATGGGCTTTCCCAAAAATCGCGCGAAGAAGTCGGGAGGATCCCGGAGCGATTCGCGCCGCGTCAAAAAGCGTCTACCGGGAAGATCCAGGATCGCGAAGGGGTACTCGTAGCTCGCCGTGTCGCAACGGAACAGGCGCTTGGCCTTTAGGGTGCCCAGATCCAGCATGTCCAGGAAAGGGCGATCGCCTCGCGGCGTGGATCCCAGGCCGCGCAGGAACAGGTGGTCGCCGTCCTGCAGAAGCACCGAGGTGCCGTCCGGTCGCACCTGCATCAGGGGCAAGCCGGGATCCGCATAGCGTTCGTCGGAGCTGATGTCGCGGATCAGGCGCGGTTTGGCGGGGCGGTCGGCGTTGTGGATCCAGGAGCGGGTCCAGTGGCGGATGGGATCGAACTCCACCACCAGAATCCCCCCGTCCTTGGCGAAGAAGTCCAGGCTCCACAGGCGGTGCTCGGTGCTCGCGAACGCGCGGGGCTTGGCGGAAAAAGGGAACTCCCAGGCCATCAGCCGGTCGCGGCGCGGCACCTTCACCCCCAGGTCTCCCCCGTCCAGGGCTTCCGTCCAGACCAGCGTGGCCGGCGCGGTGGGACGCCAGCGCACGTCGCGCGGCCCCGAGGGCACGCCGCCGATGGGAACGGATTCCGCCATGGGCAGATCCACCACCTGGCGGACCATGGCCCCCTTGCGATCGCGGACCTCGATGCGTCGCGGGAAGCGATCCCAGGCGGTCGCGTGGGAGAAGGGGCGATGGACCACCTCGGCGAGCACCAGGGAGCCGTCGGGCGACACGGAAAGATCCGCGTACAGATCCGGCCGCCCCCAGAGCGTGACATTTCCTGTCGCGAAATCCACCAGCTTGGGCTGGGCCAGGGCGAAGTATTCGAAGGCCTTTTCGTCGGCGGGAGTCCGCAGGACGCTCATGGCCTCGTAGGTGCTGCTGGCGCTCCCTTCGCCGGAGGTTTCCTGCACCCCCGGCCCCACGGGAGGTCCATCGGTGGCGGGTGGTTCGCCCTGCGAATCCGCAACGGCCTTCACCAGCAGGGTCTTCTGGTCGGGCATCCACAGGATAGCATCTCCCAGCATGCGGTTGAGGGCCACACCCTCCACGCGCCGCACCTTGGCGCTTCCCATCTCGCCCAACCACAGCTCGATGGACCGCTCGGCGATGCGGGCGAAGGCGTAGCGTCTGCCATCGGCGCTCCACACGGGCGATCCCACCTTGGCCGGCACCGGAAGGTCCACCGCGGTCGTCTTTCCGGAAGCAAGATCCAACTGGGTGTAGCCGCTCCAGTAGGTCTCGCCGTTCTGGTAGACTTCCCCGATACTCCGGTTGCGCGGGGCCACCCGCGTTCCCGCCAGGGAAAGCCAGGGTTGGGCGAGCTCGGCGATGGGCGGAAAGCGCACCGGGGTCATCAGCATCATCGCGTTGTTTGCCGGTGAGAGGCTCCCATCCGGAGGCTCCGGGGCGTGCAGCACCTCCAGCATCTCGCGCGGAGGCTTGCGGTACCCCACCTCCTCGACTGCCCAGGCGACCTGGGCCCCCAGGAAGGTACCCATGAGGATCGCCGAGAACTTCGCGGACAACGGGGACAGAGGTCGCATGCCAGGAGCCTTCTTTGGTTTATCCGCCCGCCCGCGCAAATGGGGAGGATCGCTGTGGCCAATCTAGTCGCGGAGGCACCGGGTGCCGTGACACCTGTTCCACCGCATCGCCCCACACCCAGCGCCCCACACCGGGGCCAAAATCATCGTTTCTCGATAATTCCATGTTGTTTTTCGCGGAATTCGGCGTATCTTCTGGAGGTCAACCCAAGGATCGTGCACCTATGCGCTATTTCGGCGAATCCTCCCTTTCTTCGGTCCTCCACCGACTGCTCCCGTTCGCTTCGGTGGGCGTCTTCCTGGTGTGGCTGGTCTTCACCGTCCTCTTGTCCCTGGCCCTGTTCCCCTGTTCGTGGGGCGATCCCGTCACGCGGGGAATCGCGGAATGCTCGCGCTCGGCCGAAGCCCTTTCCGATCCCGATTGGGCCAATCTTGTCGCCATGCCCGCCTACGTGCGGGCCCTGGTGCTCCCCTATTTCGCCCTGGTGGTGTTCCTGCTGCTGGCCATCCTCCACAAGACGCGCAAGCTCTTCGGGAACTTCCGCGAAAACCGGGTCTTCCTTCCGGAAAATTCCACCAACCTGCGTTCCATCCTCTTCCTCCTGATCCCCTTCTCCGTCCTCACGGCCAACTTCCCGAGCCTCCTCGTGAGTCTCATCCTCCTTCTGGTGGCGGAGATCCTCCGCTCCGGCTCCGTGCTCCAGGAAGAGCACGACATGACGGTCTGACCATGCCCATCATCTTCAGACTCGACCGGGTCATGGCCGACCGGAAGATGCCGCTCAACGAGCTGGCGCGGCGCATCGGGCTGACCGACACCAACCTGTCCATCCTCAAGACCGGCAAGGCCCGCGCGGTGCGGATCGCCACCCTGGACGCCATCTGCCGGGAACTGGACTGCCAACCGGGAGACCTGTTCGAGCACGTCCCCGGACCTCCCGACACCGACTAGCCACCCCCGCCGCCCCTACCACCTCCGCGCGCACCGCCGTCTCCAGGCAATGGAGGCGGATTCCGTCGTGCGCGTCCTCCCTTCCGGGGGAGGGATCCTCCGCGATCCCTCCCGGTGCCGGAGGCATGCCATCTCCCGCCCGGAACCGGGCGTTCGTCCTCCATCCCTCCCATCCATCCAACCAAGGAGCCCTCCCCCATGAATCCAGACTTCCGCACCTTCGACCGGACCTCGTTGCTGTCCACGATGTGGATCTTCCTCGCGGCCAATTGGCTGTGCTGCGACATCCTTTCCCTGATGGATCCCCGGATGATCCGGATGCTCGTCGACGGAGGCCCCGCCAGCCTCCGGATCGACCAGAAGTTCCTGCTCCTGAGCGGCCTGGTCCTGGAGATCCCCATCGCGATGATCGTCCTGTCCCGCCTGCTTCCCCTGCGGCCGCGGCGCTGCACCAGCCTCCTCGCCGCCCTGGCGATGATCGCCATCCAGGTCGGCAGCTTCGGGATGGGCGAGCCCTCCACACTCCACTACGTCTTCTTCAGCGTGGTGCAGATCGTGGGCGCGCTGGTGGTGGCGATCGCCGCCGCGACCTGGCGCATCGGCGAACCCACGCCCACTCCCCAGGCTCCATCGTGGGCGGGGAAAGCGATTCCCTTCCCCAAGTTCATGGCGGCGATCGTCGTGCCGTTTCTTGTCGCAGCCTCGGATTCCCGCTCGTCGGACACCCTCGGGATCCCCAGCGGCGGCGCGACGTCGGATACCCTCCGCCGCACCTGCACGCGGGTGTTCCTGTCCACCCCCTTCTCCCTCAAGGAATCCCATTCCGTCGCCGCGATCGGCCTGGGTTGGAGCGGAACCAAGTGGGCCACCCGCTTCGATGTGGGCCTGATGGAGGACGGCCTGGACAGCCACGGACCCATCAACCTGGACCTGACCGGCGGATGGTTCTGGAAGCACGATCTCGCCTCCCCCATCGCGATCTACGAAGGAATCACGATCACCGACCAGACCGGCATCCACGAAAGCTTCGAAGGCCACGCCGTCTCCATGGTGTTCCTGGCCGGATGCGAATTCCGGCCCGATCGCGGCGAATACGCGTTCCATGTGGAAGCGGGAACGGGAGGCGCCTTCACCCACCGCACCGGCGCCTACCAGGGCGGGACCGTGCTCTCGGCCGGGCTCCGGCACTACATCGGGAAATGATTCGTCAGGGGGGGTGGCAGCGCTCCCCGGTCGCCGAGCGCGATCGTCCGTTTCCACCCGGGCTTTGGGAAACGTGGACGTTGGGGAACTTTCGTCACCAGATGTGGCCCCAAATCCGCATCGGAACCCGGGAGGCGCCCGTAGCTTCCCTATTCGACGATTCCGTTCCTTCGTCTTCCCTCGGAAAGGGATCCTGGTCCCATGAAACGTTTCTCGATTCTCCCGCTGACCCTCCTCGCTGGTCTCGCCAGCGCCCAGACCAACTGGTCCCTTTCCGGCAAGATCGTCGATGCGGAGGAAGGCAACGGGCTGAACGCCGTGGACGTCTCGCTGGCCAAGGCGGGCCTGCGGACCACCACGGCCAAGAACGGCACATGGATCCTTTCCAGCAATTCCGGAGTCGGGCATCGTCCCTCCGGGACCTCGCGATCGGAGAACTTCCTGCATCTGGAAGGCGGCCGCCTGACGCTTCGGTTGGACGGCACCGATCTCCTGGGGAGGCGCATGATCGCATCCATCGCCCCTCCCGCCGCGATTTCCGCGCGCAGCATGGACGCGGTCTCCGACACGCTGATCTACACCCGCGACGGCTTCATGCAAAAGCGAGTCCCCCTGTCCAGCTCGGTGATCGTCAGCATGGTCGACAGCCTCCGCCGCATCCGCTACGACGGCTGGGTGGACTCGAGCCATTCGAACGGCTTCAAGCCCGACACCGCCGACGCCTTTCCGGACACCGTCCGCACCTTCACCTTCCGCATCACCAAGGCGCGCTGGGACAGTCTCATGAAGGCCATGGCGGACTCCTGCGGGAAGTTCGGCTCCGGCCAGCTCAATTGCGGCAACGGGCTGGACATGGTGGAGTCGTCGGCGACCATCTGGGTTCCCGCCGACCTGCACGCCGACGGCCAGGTGTGGAAGAACATCGCCTTCCGCCTGAAGGGGAACGCCTCCCTGCGCACGGCGTGGACCAAGGGATCGTACGTCCTGCCGTTCCGCATCAACATGGACAAGTTCGAGGACGCCTACCCGCAGACCAAGAACCAGCGCTTCCACGGCTTCAAGAAGCTGAGCTTCTACACCCCGGACCAGGACTCGTCGTCCGTGAGAAGCCCCATCGCCAGCGAGATCTTCCGCGAGGCGGGCGCGGGCTGTCCCATCACCACACCGGCGCACGTCCTTCTGGACCGCGGCGACGGGAACGTCTCCGACCTGGGTCTGTACGAACTCGTGGAGGTCCCCGACAACCCGATGCTGAACCGCCTGTACGGCAACGACACGGGCCATCTCTACAAGCCGGAATCCAACCTGTCCCGGTTCACCCGGAGCGAGTGGGAGGACGAGGACATCGAGACCGACTACGCCGATGCGAAGGCGCTGATCGACGCCATCAACGCATCCAACCGCACCACCGACACCGCCGCGTGGCACCGGACCCTGGAGAAGGTCATCGACGTCGACGGCTTCCTCAACTGGTTGGCCGTGAACACCGCGATCTACAACTGGGACACCTACGGAGCCCTGGGGCACAACTACTACCTGTACAACGACCAGGGACGCTTCCGCTGGATCGCCTACGACATCTCCTTCAGCTTCAACCTGGCCCAGAACCAGATGTCGCGAACCTCCATCTGGTACGACGGCTCCGGTGGGTTCGGTGGATTCGGGGGTGGTTTCCCGCTCATCAAGAACCTGCTGGCCGACAAGTCCTACTGCGAGCTCTACCGCTCCCGCATGACCCAGGCCATCGCGCCCACAGGACCGGCGGGAGTGGCCAACTTCCAGGCGAAGGTGGACAAGTACGCGACCATGGTCGCCGCCTTCCCGCAGCAGGCCCAGCAGACCAAGGCGATCCGCGACGTGATGACCATCCGCAAGTCGGAGATCGAAGCGTCGCTCGCGGCCAAGGCCTGCCCCATCAAGTGATGCGGCCGGAGAGGTTCTAAATTTGATCGACCCCTTCAGCCGGGGCACCCAATTCTTCGCGACAAAGGAACCGAGCATGGCCGTCACCGTTGCATTCGTCTTGCAACAAGATCCCGAGCGTTTTTCCTTCGAACAGATCCGCTCCGCGCTGGCCTCCCGGTTCCCGGAACTGACCGAGTTCGCCAATCCCACCACCAAGGAATCCGTGCTCACCTTCCATGTGGATCGCACCCTGGTGGCGATCGCCAACATGCCCGCACCCTACCCGTGGACGGATCTCGAGGGC
>ENA-UOWO01002919-UOWO01002919.1-activated-sludge-metagenome-genome-assembly--contig:-NODE-2919-length-20515-cov-7.095894_pt1 | contig 20515 bp, 15 predicted proteins | sample MGYA00238148_ERZ761564 | MGnify/ENA primary metagenome ERZ761564 (study PRJEB28885, sample SAMN05720194) | activated sludge metagenome | isolation source: Anaerobic digester | place: USA... | reverse complement strand
TTTCACCGCTAATATCAGCCATGATAGCTGGTGCAGATCCAGAAAGTACAATGGAGGAATTACCTGATACATTTACATCCAGTTTGGCAGCCTCCGCATTAATAGAAAAGGATGCCGTTCCAGTAAGACTTATCTTAACTGTTCCAGGTAATACGATGTCTTTTGCAGTTCCTGAAGATGCGCCCCCAAAATCAAGCATCGTGATAACGGGAGCGGTTACCTTGATATAAACTTTTTTGCGGTTGCCCCGGTATACCGGGTAGTCTATCTTTAGTGCACCATTTGTTACCAGCACCCTCAATTCGGCAATATCTGCAGCTTCTCCCGTGGCGCTTACGCTGAATACACTGTCTTGCTTTACCTCCAAAGTATGATCATCTGCAGCTTCCACCTTATCGAAACCTGCAACAGAAAATTCTTTTGTCACTTTATTAACGGGTTCTTTACTACAGGAATTTAGTGCCAACGAGATGAGCATCAGGAGCAATAATTGAACGTTTACTCTTCTCTTTAAAGATATAGCTGAAAAGTATTGATTGTGTTTCATGGCGGCAGGTTTTAACTACTTATAATTTTCATCCAAAGATGCAGGTAATCCATATTTTCTGAAACCACATAAGGATGTGAATATAAACAAGCATATTCCTGGCTGAAGAATCCACAAAAGTCGCTTTAATGGTGTAAATTTATTTTTTAATGAGGTTGCCATGCATTCACTTGTTTGCTATAATCATTGATCTTTACACCACATGTTATTATCCCTACCCGGTTATATGATCAAAAATGCCCTGTTATCGGGTTTTATCTTTCTATCAAGCCTGTACACCAATGCACAAATTGTTGTAACGATTCCCTGGAGTTCCAGTTTAAATGTACACTTTGGGAACGGCCCAGAAAATGTTGGCCCGCCATTATCAGTTGGGTTCAGTGATTTTACATATACCACCAGCCCCGAAGCCGGCAATGGTTTTTATAGTGTTATAAAAACCGGTACTGATGCCGGGCATATTTTTCAAGGCAGTTATCCGTTAGACAGCGACCCGGTTGGATATAAAATGATCACAGCTTATAATTCTTTATTTCCTTCGAAAATACTTTTTGGTGATACGGTTCGTGGACTTTGCAGCAATACAAAATTTTTGTTTTGGGCGGGCATTAAGAACCTCACGCCGGGCTCCTGTCTTGCGCCTAATTTGACCTTTAGTGTGGAAACCTTATCGGGGCAAATAATAGATACTTTTCAAACGGGCAATATCGGTGGCGCACCCGATGGTTATGCATGGTATTATGGGTACTACAACGCCGTTTTATATCCGCCCGTTCCATTTTATGGCGGCATATTTCAATTGCCGGCTGGTGTTAGCGATATCGTTGTGAAAATAATTACGAATCCCACATCTGCGTCCGTTCAATGTACAGCGCTGATGACGATCGATAATATTTTGTTGACCCCGGTTGGACCTGACATCAGGATCAATTCTCCCAGGCACCCGGGCGGGTGGATAGCAGCCAGTTGTTTTGAAGGCAACGTACCCCTGGTATTGAATGGTCAAATAGAGCCAGGATACCTCGATTTTGGCACACCTGATTATGTTCAGGATGCCTATACAGATCCCGCTTTTCAATGGCAGCAAAGTCTTGATGAAGGCTATACCTGGACAGATATACCAGGCGAAACCAATATCAACATGGCGCATAATTTTAGCATCCCTGATACATTTTGGGTGAGGTTACGGGTGTCTGAATCGGGTGATATTGGAAACACTCATTGCAGCAATGTCTCCAACATATTTAAAGTACAGGTAGATGGATTGCCAACAGATTTTTCTCTCAGCAGCAACTCGCCGGTGTGTACAGATGGAGATATGAAGCTGGAACTTTCGGGTGGAGCTTCCTACAATACTTATGGACCTAATGGATTTTATGACAGCTCCCCTTTTCCACACATTTACCGACCGGCATTAAAAGACAGTGGATGGTATTATAGTGAGATCATAAGTTTTGGCGGATGCAAAGGAAAAGACAGTACGTATGTTAAGATCATTGGGCCCGATTTGAAAGTAAGCCCCGGTAAATCTATTTGCTATAATGACACCCTGCATTTATCTGCCGAAGGTGGTTTGCAATACAAGTGGACGCCTGTAGCAGGTTTATCAGATCCAAACATACCCAACCCTGTTGCCAGGCCATTACAAACAATATTATATGAAGTAAAGGTTACCGACAATTCAGGTTGTACTGCGTATGGCAACGTTAAGATCACTCTCCGTAATGCCTTGTTGAATGCTGCTGTTGCCGGGCCGGATGTTGCTTGTCCCAGTGATATCATTGAATTCAGGGATTCAAGTCAAGGTGAAATCGTAAGCTGGAAATGGGACTTCAGCAACGGTGCGATCAGCAATCAAAACAACCCGGGTATACAAAACTATCCTGTAACCAATGGTAAGTCATTCCCGGTAAAACTAACTGTTACGGATACCGCAGGTTGTGTTCAATCCGTAGTAAAACAGTTTAAAACTGTCAATAACTGTTATATCGCCGTGCCTTCTGCATTTACACCCAATGGGGATGGGCTCAATGATTTTTTGTATCCTGTGAATGCATACAAAGCAACGGACCTTACATTTAAAGTTTTTAACCGGTCGGGCAACCTGGTCTTTACTACCAATGACTGGAATAGAAAATGGGATGGAACTTTTGCCGGCGAGCCGCAGGATGCCGGCACCTATGTGTGGCTGTTAAGTTATACAGATGCCACTAATATAAAAGTGTTTTATAAAGGCACCGTTGTGCTGCTGCGGTGATTGATATGGTAGATAAAATAAGTCGCGATCAAATAAACACGCACAATTATTAAAAGCAGTTATTGCCCAAAAGCTGCACCTATGCCTTTTTTACTGCAGTTAATAAGTTTCATACGCCGGATGTTTATTTTTTAATACATTACGTTATAGAAAGTTTTTAAAAACGGTCTTGCTTTTTTTGCTTGTGCATGCCATTGCCATAGTGAATTATATTTTGCTGCTCCATTATTTATCATAATAAAAAATAACAATGAAAAAAACCGCCGCATTTCTGTTGGTACTCATCTGCAGTACGAATACGATCCATGCACAACAAACCCAGTTTGGCAGTATTTCAGCAACCGTCTCCAACTGTATAGTCAGTTTAAGTTTTAATACCATCACTGAATTTGCTACCGACTTAATGAGAATTGAAAGATCAAGGGATGGTGGTATCAGTTACATTCAAATTGGCACTATTGCAGGCCATCAGCCTGCTAATGGATTGCCGGGAAGCGGCTATTCGTACACTTACACGGATAATAACCCATTTTCTGCTGGTACCTCCACAACACAAAGTTATCGTTACCGGGTGCGGACCAACAAATATGATCAAACCTACGGTCCCTTTGTTTATTCCTCTTCCTTCGCCTTGTCAATTTTTCCCTGCGGTAGTACAGGGGGCAACACGCTTTGTGGTGCATCCAATTTAATGTTCGGTGGCTATGTGTTATTGCCCGGTTATAACGGTGCCACGAATGTATGTGCCACCCCAACAATGCCTATTACAGTATTGGGTGTAACCAATAGTCAAACCATTGTATGGACAAGCTCTAACCCGGCTGTAGCTACCGTTAACGCTTATGGTTTCCTGGTGCCGGTATCAGTTGGAACCACGTATATCTCGGCCAGTCTGCCTGCTTGTGGTCTTTCCGTGCCGCCATTGCGATTTGATATTTGCACCTGTAGTTCCCCGGTAGTACCGAATCAATTAGGAGGTAATTGGGGCCAGGGTGCATGCCAGTTATATTTTAACAGGGTGCCGGGTATCACTACTTATAAACTGGAATGGGTGAACCTGCTCACCAATGCCAGTGGCAGCAAAACAATTACTTATACGGGAGCTACCTACGCATTTACCGACCTGCCCTATGGTACTCCGTTCAAGTACCGTGTAGCAGCTTCTACCACTTCGCCCTGCACTTCTTATTTCTCTGCCTGGTACAATGTACTTCAATCATCGGCCTGCGGAACAGGATTGCCTGCCAACCTGGTGGCGTCCTCAGTTTGCGGTACCATTCTTAATTGCGGTTATGAAAGGTTTAACTGGACAGCATTAGCTAATAATTTTACACATGAAGTAGTGTACGAAATTTACAGGTTAACGCCCGCTCCCGCTGTGTATTTACCGTTGCAGTCATTCATAGTAAATTCTCAGCCGCCTACAGTGCAGCCCATACCCAATTATACCAGTCTTACCGGCGGCGGGTGGATGATCCGTTTCAAAGTAAGAGGCCAGTGTGTGAGCGGAGTATGGGGGCCATTTACAGCAATGTCTTCAGGGAATCCATTGTAGTGTTGAATGCGGATGTAGCTTTTTACCCACGGGATTGATGGCTGTTTGTATGCAATAAAGCGCTACTTATTTTTTACGCATCTTACAGACATCCCATCCTGTGGAGCCCAGCTTGTGCGTTCTATAGCTGCGCTGTTTTTGCTTAGTCTCCTTATCCAGGGAGTATCGTTGTACAGGCCGCCTAGTGTGGAAGAATAAAAGTTTGCCTCGTTGCCAAGTGAATTGAAGATGCCCTGTCCAAGACCAAAGTGGTAGTACCAGCCTGCTCCCAATGCATTAAAACCACTGCTGTTGGTGGCACCTGTGTTCGGGGCATTCCAATGAGACAATGACTTCATGGCACCTCCGGCTACTGCGGCACCACCTAAAAAACTTACCAAGGTATCCCACTCTGCATCGGAAGGTAAATGCCAGCCGGGTGGTACTGCCTCCAGTGCACCATAATGGTCGTACAATCTACCATATTCGTTACAGTTAGTGGTACTGAAATTATAGCACCACGAAAATGTGACGGGACTATAGTTAAGATTTTGTGTCATCCATATTTGTGATCCTAACTGGGCTATCCGGTAGGTTTGATGATCTCTTGGATCTGTAAACAGGGTATCTGTTGTAGGGCCACTCCAGGTGGGAATATGTGAACCCGTGCTCAATGTCAATACCTGTCCGCCTAAACCAGCCTGCACTGCTGTCCAGGCATTACCATTCCAATACAGCAGGTCACCAATACCCTGGCCCCTTGGGGGGAGATTTACCCAGCCATTGCCATCATTAAAAAAGTAGCCAGCAGCGGTGCTGTCAAAAACAACCATGCCTTTGTGGTTGGGCAATCTCAGCCTGGCCGCTGTAGATACTCTTGGCAGCACCACTCCTCTCGCCGTATCCGAAATATCCAGTATGGAACCCGGCAACGGATTTTGTGTACCGATACCAACTTGCTGACCCCAAAAAACACCTGGCAAAAAAATCATTGCGATGAGGAAAATGTAGTTACGCATATTAAACAGCTTTATTAGCACATTGCCTGATAAAATTACTAAGCTGTGTTTAATATGCAGATGATTTACGTCATGCTGTTTATTGAAACCGGTTTGTTGTGTGTAATGACGAAGGATCGAAAAGCTGCATAGTTTTTAATATTTTGGCAGCGGAAATGAAGATATACTGAAATATCCTTGTATACAATACTGCCGGGGAAATACCTACACCTTAAATTAATAGGACAACAAAAAAATGATATAATGGAAGCAGTGTAGATGCAGGTTGTTTAGAGTTCCTTCATCACTTCAGCAAATATGCTGTATGATTGCAACCTTGCCTCCTGGTCATAAATATGAGAAGTGGCCATTACTTCATTCACGTTGGTTTTTTCCACAAACAACTGCATGGTATTTTTTATTGTCTCTTTATTACCAATAAACGAATAGGCTAACATCTGTTGTACCTGGAAGGCTTCTGCGTCCGTCCAGATAGTTTTCATATCATCAACGGGCGGTTGCAATAATTTTCTTCTGCCGCTCACTATTCCTAAAAATAGTTGTTGTATCGACGTTGCTGTTTTTGCAGCTGCTGCATCTGTATCGGCAGCAATCACATTTACGCCGGCCATCACATACGGTTCCTTTAATGTAGCTGAAGGTTGAAAGTATTGCCTGTATAAATTAATGGCCGGAATAAATTGAGCAGGCGCAAAATGACTGGCAAATGCATAGGGCAATCCCATGGCTGCGGCCACCATGGCACTGTCGGTGCTGGAACCTAATATCCAAATAGGTATATCGAGGCCTTCGCCCGGGATGGCTCTTACTTTGGTGGTACTGTTTTCTGCAGAAAAAAACTTTTGCAACTTTTGAATATCCTTTGGAAAGTTATGTTCCGCACCAAAATTGGCTCCCCTGATTTCCATTGCAGTTAACTGATCTGTTCCGGGCGCCCTGCCCAATCCAAGATCAATGCGACTGGGGTATAGCGATGCCAGTGTTCCAAACTGCTCGGCAACAATTAAGGGTGCATGATTGGGCAGCATGATGCCACCGGAACCTACTCTGATCTTGTCGGTATTAGCAGCGATATATCCTATCAATATCGCAGGAGCTGAACTTGCCACACCAGCCATATTGTGATGTTCTGCAAACCAGTATCGGGTATAGCCTTCCGCTTCTGCTTGTTTTGCCAATTGCAGGCTGATGTGAAAACTATCGGCTGCAGTTTTACCTTCTAATACTGTAGCAAGGTCTAAAATGGAATACGGAATATTTTTGATCATGCTGAATAGCGATTGTTACTGTTGATAACAGTTTAATTTGTTTAAAGTTTAGCGGGAGATTATTTCTTTTGGATTCAACATTGTTAAAATGAAACTATCTCAACTTTGATGTACAGCTTAGGCGATACATACAAAAGTTGAATGATTTATGTTCCTGGCGGATCTAAAAGCTGGTTAGCTTTGAACGATGAAAAAGTTCTCACTCTATGCAATGGCCGTTCTTTACATCGCTGCCGGAATCAATCATTTTGTTCACCCGGATATGTACATAACAATTATGCCGCCCTGGTTACCCTATCATGCGGCATTGGTTTTAATAAGTGGCATTTGTGAAGTAGTATTCGGATTAATGCTGTTGCTTCCCACTACCCGAAAAATGGCTGCCTGGCTGATTATTGTAACGCTGATCGCCATTTTCCCTGCTAATATTCAAATGATGCTGCACTACTTGGATGAAAATAATCCCCGGCTGTGGATGGCAATTGTAAGATTGCCGCTGCAGGTGCTGTTGATATGGTGGGCATATGGTTTTACAAAAGAACCGGTTTTGAAAACGTAAAGTTTTATCATTGGTTTGCAACTCAGGCATATAAACAATATCAACGGTTTTGATTAGTAAGTACAAAAGTTCTGAGTTAAAAAACTCAGGATTGCATTCAATGTTTTAGTTTCCTTTTAAGAGAACTTAAAATTGCTTATATGAACTGAAAAGTATATGAGGCAAAAAAAATCCGCAGGTAAGTCCTGCGGATTGCTGTTAAAAAATATGATTAAAAGCTTATAAGGTTGCGGTTTCCCTGGCAGTTTGAAACTGCTTTACAAAATATATCTTTTTGCCATTGATGGTTTGAGATGTATATACAACCGGCATAACGGCCACGGCTATAGCATCATTAGCAAAGGCAGCTTCATTCAACTCCTGTACTGAGAAGGTAACCGAACTGGCGCCGTTGGCTACGGCCTTGCTTTTCGTTCCTTTATTACCCCTGAGCGAAAACACCACACCCGCTACATTTGATATGGCAGAAAAATTAACCGTTAATGGATTGCTTAAATTGATAGAGGAAGGCAACACAAAATCCCCACCCGTAGGAAAAGCTGTATTATCTGTATAGGTGAATGCCGGCACATCGTTAGCGCTGTTACCGGATACATCCCATGCAGCTGCGTTGGAAGGGAACAATTCATCTAAACCCACATAAGTATAGGTATTGATGCCACCGATATTGGTGAGCTCATAAGTATTCACCGACACTGTACCTCCATCTTTAAATGCGGTGGTGGAGCCGAACCAGGCATAAGTAGAATGGAAATCATCATATCCGGATCCGGCGTTGTTATCATAATACCGGCTGATGATGGAATAACAGGCGCCATCAGCATCACTTGATACAGTAAGATTGCCACTGGCATCTACTGCAACCGGTGTATTGTTATCCGGGTTGGCTGAATCTTTTTTGCAACTTGCAAACAGGGAGATAGCAATGCCTGACAGGCATAGGAGTTTTGTCAATTTCATGAGAGGAGTTTTAAAAATTAAAAATGAGTAACAAATATATACTTGAAATTGAATGTGCCAAAAAAATCATTGTTTTACAAGACGGGTACTTTTGAACCTGGGAAAAATCCTTAGCCTGATATTGCATGCAGGCCCGATATCACGGGTACCTCCATCTGGTCTCTGTCCAACGGGAACCTGCATTGTATTTTTTTAATGCTGTTTAGTATTAAAAAGCTGCTTCATGCTTTTTAAGCCGATGGCCGGAGACCAGGCTGCGGAGTTCACATTTTCCGGAGTTGACTTGCGGATAGTTTGGCTGAACAACTCTACACAGGCGAAAAACATCCTGCAACTCTGACTATTTTTTTTTACTATTGCGGCTCAAATTATTAAATGAATTGCCCGGATACATAATTGAAAGTTTACAAAACATCACTTTAATTATTTTGTACCTGCAAAAACTTTATACAACCAACCAGCGATGAAAAAAACTATTTGTCTCTTAATGCTGTCGATGCTTTGCTCTTTTGCCGCGTTTTCGCAAAACAACCTGCAGTTTAACCAGGTACTCACTTACGCAGGCCACCTTGCCACCACCACCAGTGCTGGTGATTCAACTGATGCATGGACAGTGCCACAGGGTAAAGTATGGAAAATTGAATCTGCTTCCGCTGCGTACGGTTATGTAACCTACCCTGTTTTCCTTGTAGTAAATGGCATCAAAGTTTTTGATATCTACATTTATAATTCCAGCACTGTCAGGAATGTTTATTTTCCTGTCTGGCTGAAAGCCGGTGATATGGTGAGGATTGCGGAGTACAACACTTCCAATAATTTTTTTACTGATTATTTTATTTCCATCGTAGAATTTAACCTGACACCATAAGTTTTTTTGTGCCGGTTGATATTTCATAAAGATACAAGGGCTAAAGGTGATTAGAAATGTGATGGTTCGTGGAGACCCAAACCAAGGCGTGGGGCCGGACTAATCCTTCTTTGTCCGTTTTAATTCTTTGTATTCCTGCTTTCCTGAGTTTGAAACTCAGTATTAAATTCTCCATTTGGATAAAATGGTTGTGCTATCAGATGCTTTTTAAAGCAAAGTCCTGAGTTGTAAACTCAGGACAGCACTCAATGTTATACTTCAGCTTTTGAATACTTTGGATAGCTGTGAGACTCGGAGCGTAAGAAGGTAATCTGAAAGGTACAATGTCGTCTACGTCCTGCTATCCTGAGTTTGAAACTCAGTATTAAATTCTCCATTTGGATAAAATGGTTGTGCTATCAGATGCTTTTTAAAGCAAAGTCCTGAGTTGTAAACTCAGGACAGCACTCAATGTTATACTTCAGCTTTTGAATACTTTGGATAGCTGTGAGACTCGGAGCGTAAGAAGGTAATCTGAAAGGTACAATGTCGTCTACGTCCTGCTATCCTGAGTTTGAAACTCAGTATTAAATTCTCCATTTGGATAAAATGGTTGTGCTATCAGATGCTTTTTAAAGCAAAGTCCTGAGTTGTAAACTCAGGACAGCACTCAATGTTATACTTCCGTTTTTGAACACTTTGGATAACTGTGTGAAACAACTTCTTAAAATAAGTATCGAACGATTGATGAGACTTAAATACTTTTTGTAAAGATTGGCTCCATTCTTTTAGTTTAGTGATATTGTTATAAACCTTGCTATCATAATCTAGAGCTCTTTGATAATCGTTTTGTAAGGACACTATGAAATTAGAAAACTTCATAAATCTTGCAGGAAATGTCTTTACAACAGGAATTGATTGAAAACTTGCTCCGGTACCGAGTATATATGTAAGTTCTTCTCCCATAAATTATCTGCATTTAGCTAAATAACGATATAATAGTACAAGCGATTGACACAACATCGTACCACATAGGACAAATGCTTGTCTCAAAAAAAATCCCCCACATTGCTGTGAGGGATTTCATTTTGTAAACTTTTATTTCACTTCTTCAAACTGTGCGTCTTCCACATGGTCGCCTTTTGCACCAGGGTCAGCGCTTTGTTGTCCGCCGCCGCCTGCATCAGGGCCAGGTTGTTGAGCACCTGCTGCCTGTGCTTTGTAAATCTCTTCACTCGCTGCTGTCCAGGCCGTATTCATTTCTGCAAGCGCTGTATCAATGGCAGGAATATCCTGCGCCTTGTGAGCATCTTTCAGTTTATTCAAAGCCGTTTCGATAGGTGCTTTTTTATCAGCCGGTATCTTGTCGCCGTATTCCTTCAGTTGTTTTTCTGTCTGGAATATTAAGCTGTCTGCCTGGTTGATCTTTTCAACTTTCTCTTTTGCCAGTTTGTCTTCTGCTTCATGGGCACGGGCTTCGGCTTTCATTTTCTCAACTTCCTCTTTATTCAAACCGCTGCCACCTTGTACGGTAATGCGTTGTTCTTTACCGGTGCCTTTGTCTTTTGCAGTTACATGAAGGATTCCGTTTGCATCAATATCAAAGGTTACTTCGATCTGCGGTACTCCACGTGGTGCCGGTGGAATATTATCCAGGTTGAACATACCCAGGCTCTTGTTCTGGTTGGCCATGGGTCTTTCACCCTGTAAGATATGTATCTGCACACCCGGCTGGTTATCGCTGGCGGTACTGAAGGTCTCTGATTTTTTAGATGGAATGGTTGTATTGCTTTCGATCAGTCTTGTCATTACACCACCCATGGTTTCGATACCAAGAGACAACGGCGTAACGTCGAGCAACAACACATCTTTTATTTCGCCGCTTAATACCGCACCCTGTATGGCTGCACCAATGGCTACCACTTCATCCGGGTTTACACCGCGGTGTGGTTTTTTGCCAAAGAATTTTTCTACGATCTCCTGTACTTTTGGAATACGGGTGCTGCCACCCACCAATATCACTTCATCAATTTGAGAAGTAGTATAGCCTGCATCTTTCAATGCTTCTTCGCAAGGCTTTAAGCAACGCTCAAATAATTTATCAGCTAACTGCTCAAATTTTGCCCTTGTCAGTTTTAATACCAAGTGCTTGGGTACTCCATCCACTGCAGTGATATAAGGAAGGTTAATTTCTGTTTCGCTGGAAGATGACAATTCAACCTTGGCTTTTTCAGACGCTTCTTTCAAACGCTGCAATGCCATCGGGTCTTTGCGCAGGTCAATGGCTTCCTGGTTTTTAAATTCATCGGCCAGGAAATCCATGATCACTTTATCAAAGTCATCACCACCCAGGTGCGTATCACCATTAGTTGATTTTACTTCAAACACACCATCACCCAATTCGAGAACGGAGATATCAAATGTACCACCACCCAGGTCGAACACAGCAATTTTGTGGTCGTGTTTGTCTTTATCCAAACCGTAAGCTAATGCAGCAGCGGTTGGTTCGTTCACTATACGGCGAACATTCAAGCCGGCGATTTCCCCTGCTTCTTTGGTAGCTTGTCTTTGGCTGTCGTTAAAATAAGCAGGCACGGTAATTACAGCGTCTGTTACTTCATGACCAAGGTAATCTTCGGCCGTTTTTTTCATTTTCTGCAAGGTCATTGCCGATATTTCCTGTGGCGTATATAACCTGCCATCTATGTCAATACGAACGGTATTATTGTCACCCTGTACTGTTTTATAGCTCCAATGGCTTTTTTCTTCATTTATTTCGTCAAAACGGCGGCCCATAAAACGCTTAACACTCATAATGGTGTTTTGCGGATTGGTGATGGCCTGTCTTTTAGCCGGATCGCCTACTTTACGCTCCCCATTTTTCAGGAAAGCCACGATGGACGGGGTTGTACGCCTGCCTTCATCGTTTGCTATCACCACAGGTTCGTTACCTTCCATTACGGCCACGCAACTGTTGGTTGTTCCTAAGTCTATACCTATAATCTTTCCCATGATCGTTGAATTTTTTAGTTCACCGATACTTGTCAATCATTATGCCATGCGGAAATAAATGAAAAATTGGCAGGGAGACAGACCTTGTTGTACAAATGAGGCGGGGAATGGAGAGCGATGGCACGCAGAGTGGCAGAAAGCGCTGAGGCTTCCCCGGTCGGTACCGAAGTCACCGGTCGGCACCGAAGGTCAGACCGGCTTTGGGAATTCGATGAAGGAGACTGAAAAAGTGAATTTGAATTTCGGCACCAGTGAGCCTGATACTCTCAACAGTTACAAAATCTTGTAAGGTTTATCCAGATGCGAAAAATCGAAATAAGGTATAAGAAATTGCCGGTTTTGAATTCCGGTCTGACCTGTGGTACCGACCGGTTCTGACCTGCGGTGACGACCGATCCACTTGAGTACCGGTCTGACCTGTGGTGCCGACCGGGCTGCAGTTTACAGATCATAAAAGTATCTCGTCCTGTTTACTTTTATATCTCTCAGCAAGGCAGACTTTGGACTGATGATAACAGAGAAGAATTTGTACCTGCCCACAGGTGTAATGCTGATAGACATTTGCCAGCAGTGCATTTCACGGGAGATACTCATGGTAACCATGCCCACTTCTTTGGTACTAAAATTATAATTGCCATTCAGGCTGATCTGCCACTTGGGCGTAAGGGCAAGGGTACCTCCTGCATTCATATCGGCACTGGTGGTGGAAACAAAACCTTTTCGCAGGGCTGAGAATGAGTTCTGGTACCGGAAGGACATGCCTACCTGTATCGACCACGGTATGCTGAAATCGGTATAATCTGCAGGGTTATTGCTGATATACGCTGCTTCCTGCTGTTCTTCTGTTAATGGCATACCTGTATACGGATTCACTGCATTGCTTAACGATTGTGATTTTTGTGTCTGCGCCTTTTGATCGCCACCCCTAAAACTGGTAGAGAGAGAAATGTTAGCTGAACTCAAACGGCCAAGGGTAACCAATTTATCCTTCCATACCAGCCTGTTGATACGGCGGGTGCTGTCGTATTGGTAAGGATCAAGGCTGCCGCTTACCGTGATGTTGATCTTATTAAATAAATTACTGCGGGCGCTTATATTAAAGGTGGAAAGCTGGAAGGAATCAGCGAGGAAATTATAAGATCCATTCAGTGCCAGTCCATCCAACAGGGTGATCTTTTTATCAGCTGTCTCGGAGGTATCTTTCTTATCCCTCACTTTCATTTGCAGGTTATTATCTATACCAAAACTGATACCTCCAAATTCTCCGGCACCATAAGCACCATTGATATTGCCTTCGTAAATGTTGTACTGCCGAAAGTTAAGCAGGCTGTCCGTTTGTACCGAACGGAAAAATTTTCCATTCATATCAGGCTTATAGCTGAAACTGAAAGTGGGTCTTATTTCATGGCGTAGTGCTTTTATTTTTGAGTTTTTCCCAAAAGTGAACATGCCAAATATCCGCGACGAAGCACTCAGGCTGAAGGACATTTCTCTTGCTGTGTACAAGCCTTTTGTTGCGGTGGTATCCAGTTTTTTTGCTGCTTCGTTCCAGCTATATGATACTTTCCGTTGGTACCAGGTTTCGTTATAAGATACACCGGGTGATATCTGTACCGGGCCCAGGGAGGGCAATGCCAGGGTAATGGGTACACTATGTCGTACACCCCAAAGCATGTTTTGTGTTATTTGTGTAAATACGGGCCTGCTGTCACGCAGTTTGGAATTGATGGTATCTTCATCCGAAACATCGTAAAAGCTTGTTTGATTGAGTAATACTGTATTGAGAGCAATACCGATATTTTCATACCACTTTAAAGACCCGGCTGCGTCTTTGCGGCGCAATGGATAAATGGTATTGAGGTTAAAGTTGGCGGAGGGCAAGGTTATATTGACCAGCTTGGTATTGCTGTTCTGTGTATGGTTGGCCTGCAGGCTCAGGTTAAACGGTTTGTCTTTCCACACTTTTGAATAATTGATAGACGACGTGAGGATATTATTAAAATTTCTCACCGGGTTATTGGGGGTATTCCTGTCAAAGCTGGTGCTGCCGGCATCCACGTTGGCACTGAAGGTAACACCGGGCCTGGCCTTGCTGTCCATACTATGCGTCCACCGCACTTTAAAACTTTTGTTTAAGGAATAATCCGGATCACCTTTGAACCCGATCTTTAAGCGCTGTATATCAATATTGAAATTTCCTGTATACCGGTACCGCCTATAGTACCTTGGGCTCAGCGCCAGGGTCCATCCTCCATAGGAATAAAAGGTACCCCTTGCCGTTACATCCCAATTGTCATTGATCACTTTGTAATAGCCCAGGTTCTCCAGCGCAAGACCATACTGATCGTTGGAGGTAAACTGCGGGGCAATTAAACCGGAGTGCCGTCCCTGGAACATGGGATAAATGCCAAAAGGCAGTACAACAGGAATGGGTACTCCTTCAAATTCGGGGTGTACGGGCCCGGTAACCGCAAACTTCTGATTGATAAATTTTATCTTCTTGCTCACAAAAGCGAAATGCGGTGTATCCAGGTTGCAGGTGGTGATCCTTGCCCGGTAAGCATAGAAAGAACTGGAGTCGATCTTTTTTATTCTTTCGCCATAGATAAACATTTCATCCTGCTTGGTATAAGTGCCTTTGCTTAATCCCTTGCCGCTTTTGGGACTGAATGCGATACTATCGCTAACCGTCATCAGTTCTCCTTGCTTAAAAGTAGGCGATGCTATTACCTTTCCTGTACTGTCACGTTTATGCACCGCCGTTATCATATTATTTTTCTGGTCGTACACAATTCCGGGTGAAGTCAATTCATTATCCAGGTATTTGGCATTGGTTTGTTTACCATAAAGGATGATCCTCTTTTGTGGTACTTCCATCACCATCGAATCTTCTGCATGATAGAAAATGGGCGCATCCAGTGAGTCTTTTGAAACCTTTACATTAAAAGTGTCAGTTCTTACGATGGGTATGATGGGTGAATCCAGTTGTTGCCCGGGAGATAAATTAACAGTATCCATATTATATATGGTATCTGCTTTAACAAACATTATTGAATCGCTAACATTTGCGTTTGGCCTTTGGGCTGTCGTTTGTTTTATACTACCTGGAATTTGTAAAGTATCTTTCTTAGTACTGTTCTTGACAGGTGTAGATGACTTTACCTGCGCCTGTATATCAGCGGCAAACAGCACCGTTATCAACAGTATGGTAATAAAGGCTGCCGGGGCTGAAAAATATTTTAGCTTAACTTTACAGAAATTCATCATCGCAGTTGCGGCAAATGTAAATATATTAGCAGCAACATGTTGTGAATAAAACCTTATAAAAATACTAAACCCCTGGTAAACCACTTTTTTATGCTCAAAGTAAAAATTTGTGTCCCTTTAATTGTTTCCTTTTTTGTGCTGGCTGTTAGTCCGGCTGCCGCCCAGACCCCCAAAACGCTCAAAACGATTATTGTAGATGCTGGTCATGGTGGAAAAGATTACGGTGCCCATGGCGGATATGAAGGCGGATTGAATACCTATGAAAAAAATGTAACACTTGGTATCAGTAATAAACTGGTGGAAGTACTAAAAAAGGAACTTCCTGAAGTTAAAGTAGTGCCTACCCGTACCACCGACATTTATCAATCGCCTCCTGAAAAAGCAGATATCGCCAATGAAAACAAAGGCGACCTGTTTATTTGTATCCATGCGGATGCGGTGGCTTTGCAAACAGGTAAAAGACAGATCGGCAGCCGGGAAGAAACCAGGTACAAAGTGAGTGGCAAGGGAAAAAAGAAAAAGAAAACACCCTACAAAGTAACTGTGCCGGTATATCAATATTACAAACTGCCCAGCAAGCGCAGCGGTACCAGTGTGTGGTTGTTTGCTGCCCATAAAACGGATGATAAAAACAAAGCTGTATTAAAACATGAATTGGAAAATGTGGAAGATGAAATAGAAGTGGGCGGCGGTGCAGACAGCTTGTTGAATGAAATTGACTTTAGCGGGCCAGAGTACAGGATGATGGCACAGGTACATGCCAAACGCTACCAGGAAAAAAGTATTAAACTGGCTGACCTGATCAATGAAGAAATAGATGAAACCGACCGTCCGGCATTGGGCACCTATCAAAGAGCCAAAGGTATTTGGGTACTGCAGGCAACCAATATGCCGGCAGTGCTGGTAGAAACTGGCTTTATAACTAACTATAACGATGAACGCTATCTTGCCAGTGAAAAAGGGCAGCAGGAAATTGCTGAATGCATTGCCAGGGCTGTCAAACGGTATAAAGAGCAGGTAGAAAAAGGAAACATCAGCAATCCACCGGCTGCTGATAAAAAAGAAGAGGATAAAGTATTAAAAGAAGCGAAGGCTGATAAAGCTTTGACATCCAACCCAAAAAGGTAAAATAATCAACAGGTATTCCAGTTTGCAGGCAGGTAATTATTAATCCTTATTTTTGGCCTGTATCAATTCATTCCCCATGACCATTTCTAATGAAACTAAAGTAGGATCTCTAACTGCTATAGCAATAGTGTTACTCATTTTAGGCTTTAATTTTTTAAAGGGCAAGAGTATTGGCGGTGACAGCCATCGCTACCAGGCAGTTTTTACCGATGTGCAGGGATTGGCCAAGGGCAACCCTGTGGTGATCAGTGGTAAGGAAACTGGTAATATACTGGATATTGACGGTGGCAAGGAAATGAAACAGCTGAAGGTAAGTATCAATATGAAGGATGAAGTAAACATTCCGGATGACTCTTATGCTATCATTACAAAATCTCTGTTAGGTGCTGTGCAGCTGGAAATCAAATTAGGTAACAGCAAAACCTTTAAGAAAGACGGGGATAATATTCAAACAATGGCCAGCACAGATATGATTGGTGATGCCATGAAAAAACTTGACCCTGTTTTGTATGAAGTAACAAAAGCAGTAAGGTCTCTTGATTCTGTTTTGCACACCGTGAACAGCGTTGTTGATCCCAATACAAAACATAATATCAGGTCTACCATGGAAAACCTGAACAAGACCACCGCTTCATTGGCGGTATCTTCTGCTTCGCTGCAGTCGATGCTGAATGCACAAACGGGTTCTATTGCAAAAACCGTAGACAACCTGAATTCTTTTACCGGCGCATTAAAGAACAACAATGAAAAGTTTACTCAAACCATGACCAATGTGGAAACAGCCACGGGTAAACTGGCCAAACTTGATCTTGAAACCACTATGACTAATCTTAATTCAAGCATTACTGATCTAAAATCGATCATGGCAAAGGCCAATAGTGATAAGGGTACACTGGGTTTATTGATGAATGATCCAAATTTGTATAATAACCTGAACGCTACCTCCAACAAACTGAATTTATTGCTGGATGACCTGAGGCTTCACCCTAAACGCTATGTGAATGTATCGGTATTTGGAAGAAAAGATAAGACTGGTCCATTGACAGTGCCGTTACCGGATACCATCAATGCCCCTTACTTGCCCAGGTAATAATATTGTGATTTCATTTATATAAAATAGATGACATTGCAGCGGCTTTAAACATCGTTTCATTGAGATCAACTGCTACTTACCGGATTTTTTTATTCTTGATTTGCTGCTGCGGATGTTTTACAATTACAGCGCAGGTGAACGGCGTATTCCCGGCTCCCGTTGATGATACCACCAGGCTGATCCAGATATTAAAAGGAAACAGCCTGCGGGAAAAATACATTGATACCATTTCCTTTCAAACCATTGCAGGCGATGTACAGCTGAGGGAAGCACTCACTTTATTTAATTGCGACAGCGCAGCTATTAACAAAACCACCAACGTGATGGAGGCTTTTGGTAACATTCATATCAACCAGCAGGACAGCATTCATACCTACGCACAGTATCTTAAATACATTGGCAAAGAAAGAATGGCCTATCTAAAAAAAGGGGTACGCCTTACTGATAAAAAAGGAACCTTATACACAGATGACCTGGAATATAATATGACCACCAATATCGGCAACTACAAAAATGGCGGCCGTGTTGTAAATGGGAAGACGACACTGACAAGTATTGAGGGTACTTATTATGCAGATACAAGAGATGTTTATTTTAAAAAGAACGTAAAGCTGAAAGATCCCAAATACGATATTACTACGGACAGTTTATTATACAATACTCAGACACAGGTAGTAACTTTTATTACGATGACGCATATTGTAAGCAAAGACGGCGGCGACATTTACACCAGCAGCGGCACCTACGATCTTAAAAATGGCAAAGCTTATTTTGGGGCCCGTTCAGTTTTTAAAGACAGTACCCGGGTGTATGTAGCGGACAATATAGCACTGGATGAAAAAACACAGACGGCACAGTTAGAAGGCAATGCCGTAATAAGAGACAGCGTAAATGGATATACTGTACTAGGCGGGCAAATATTTGCCAATCAAAACAATAAAACTTTTTTAGCCACCCGGAAGCCTGTATTGATCTTTAAAGGTGAAGGTAATGACAGCACATTTGTGGCAGCAGATACTTTGTTTTCGGGTATGATCATAAAAGACAGTACAGGAGATAAAAAACTACTGCCAACCGATACACTGACACAAACAACGATTGTAAGTAAGGACTCTGTTGTTGTCGGCACCCCGGTCGGTACCGAAGGTCAGACCGGAACAGCGCCTGTGCAACCCGACAGCATTACCGTTACAAAAGATTCATCTTCTTTAGTAGATTCCACTAAAAAGATTGCTGACAGCGCCATTACAAAAACTGATATTCCAATTACCATTAAGGCAATAGATTCAACTGAAAATATTATTACTAAGCAACCACCCGCAACAGACCCACCTCAACGGAAAAGTGACAGTGCTTTTGCTAAACCAGCCGTTCCCCCGCAATTGGATACCAGCCTGGCTATTATAACAGACACTGCATTTACTGTTTTAGATAACAATGTCCAGCCAGAAAAAGACAGCAGTTTTAATTTGTCAAAAGATACAGCCATACGTTATTTCCAGGCTTTTCATCATGTAAGGATCTACAATGATTCTGTGCAGGCGGTATGCGACAGTTTATTTTATTCTTCTGAAGATTCTACGTTCCGTTTATTTAAGGATCCGTTGGTGTTCAGCAGCAAATCCCAGATTGCAGGAGATACTATATTCCTTTTTACAAAAAATAAAAAAGCCAGCAGGGTCTATGTGTTTGAAAAAGGCATCATCATCAATGAAGTGAATAAACAGATGTATAACCAGGTGGCAGGCCGAACACTGAATGGATATTTTAAAGACGGGCAACTGGATTATATGAGGGTAAAGGGCTCTCCTGCTGAAAGTGTTTTTTATCCGCAGGATGATGACAGTGCCATTACAGGGATGAACCGTTGCCACGGTGATGTAATAGATATTTACTTTGCCAACAAGGAGGTGAACAAAGTGAAGTTTGTAAACGATGTTACTGGTGCTTTATACCCCTTATATCAGATACCGGAGGATCAAAAAAAACTTCCGCTCTTCAACTGGCAGGATGCAAGAAGACCTAAAAACAAACTGGAGCTTTTTGAATAGCATTAATGTTACTTTAACTCAAATTTTTATTTCGTATTACAACCATTACTTATTTTCGTAATTGTTTACAACCCCAATTAAGTTCACCATGAAATGGGCCACACCAAATGAATTTTACCTGCAATATTATTGTTGGCGAAATGCTTGTGGCCAAAATCAACAAAAGTACACACATGAAAAAAATCATTTTTTGTTGCAGTCTTTTTACTGCATTCTCTTTGGCCGCTGCTGCACAGTCTTATTCCAAAGCAGTTGGTATCCGTCTCGGGCCTAATTCTGCAGCCGTTACTGCAGGCTTTACCGGTAAATATTTTTTAAATGAAAAAGCTGCTGTAGAAGCCATCGTAGGTATCAACAATGGCCTGGGTATATGCGGACTGTACGAGTTGCATTTTCCTATCGAAGCAGTCAATAATCTCTCCTGGTTTGGAGGTGCTGGTGGATATGTTGCTTTCAGAAGCAGCACTACTTTTGTCGGTGCTGCCGGTATTATCGGGCTTGATTATAAGTTTGAAGAGATACCACTCAATCTTTCGCTCGACTGGAAACCTGAGTTAAACATCATCAGCAAGATCGCTTTTGAATCTTCGGGCATCGGTTTGTCCGCAAGGTTTACTTTTTAAAATAACATGTATTGAAAACAATGTTAAGCCTGCAGTAAAATTGCAGGCTTTCTCTTTTGACTGAATGAAAGGTTGTATTGTTGATCACAATCACAGAGTCAGGTTTAAATAAAAAACAGCCCGTTAACAGGCTGCTCGTTTTCTAATTTGATTGTAATATTATTCAGCAATTACTTTTTCAGTGGCAACCGTTACACCGTTTACACTTACAGTAGCAGTATAAAAACCTTTTACCAAATTGTTGTTTATTTCTACTGTGTTTGCACCTTTAGTAGCAATCGTATTTTTAACGGCGATTGTTTTACCAGCTGCATTTTTTACGGTGATCACTGCGTTACCATTGTTAGCAG
>ENA-UOWO01002918-UOWO01002918.1-activated-sludge-metagenome-genome-assembly--contig:-NODE-2918-length-20516-cov-22.394360_pt1 | contig 20516 bp, 12 predicted proteins | sample MGYA00238148_ERZ761564 | MGnify/ENA primary metagenome ERZ761564 (study PRJEB28885, sample SAMN05720194) | activated sludge metagenome | isolation source: Anaerobic digester | place: USA... | reverse complement strand
GCAACATCAGCGTGCGGCTGCCCGACGGCTACCTGATCACGCCCACCGACGCCTGCCTCGGCCGGCTCGAGCCCGCGCGGCTGGCCCGGCTCGATCTCGAAGGGCGCCAGCTCGAAGGCGACCGCGCCAGCAAGACGCTGGCGCTGCACCGCCGCATCTACGCCGCCGACGACACGGCGCGCTGTGTCATCCACACCCATTCGACGCACCTGGTGGCGCTGACGCTGCAGGGCGTCTGGCGGCCCGACGACATCGTTCCGCCGATCACGCCGTACTTCGTGATGAAGGTCGGCCACGTGCCGCTGATCCCGTACCACCGGCCGGGCGCACCCGAGGCCGCCGAGCTGGTGGCCGCGTGCATCGCCGGCGCACGCGCGGCCGGCCGGCCGATCCGGGCGGTGATGCTGGAGCGCCTGGGCCCCAACGTGTGGCACGACAGCCCGGCCGAAGCGATGGCGACGCTGGAGGAACTGGAAGAAACGGCCAGGCTCTGGCTGCTGTCGCGCGGCGAGGTCGATCCGCTGAGCGAGGCGCAGATCGACGAACTGCGGCGCAGCTTCGGCGCGCGCTGGTAGCGCGCCGATTCAGCCGAAGCGCGTCTCGCTGCGCTCGAGCACCTCGTCGACCACCGCGAGCAGCTCCGCCACGCTCACCGGCTTGGTGAGGTACAGGCTGGCGCCGGCCTGCAGCGCGGCATCGATCTGCTGCGCCGTCGCGTCGGCCGAGACCACCACCACCGGGATGTCGGCGGTGGCCGGATCGGCCTTCAGGCGCGCCAGCAGTTCCAGGCCCGACAGGTCGGGCAGGTGCATGTCCAGCAGCACCAGGTCGGGCGAGTGGGCGCGGATCGCTCGCAAGCCGTCCAGGCCGTTCATCGACACTTCCATCTGCACCTGAGGCCGCTGCGCGAGGATGCCGCGCATCACCTCGACGTTGGTCTCGTTGTCTTCGACGTAGTGGACGATGCGCCGGTGGTACTCGGCGGTCGACGTGATCAACGGATCCAGGTTCGACGGAACCGTGTCGGGCTCGACGGCGCGCGGCAGCGCGAGGATGAAGGACGAGCCCTCGCCGGCGATGCTGCGTGCGCGCAGCGAGCCGCCCATCAGCTCGGCCAGGCGCTGGCTGATGACCAGTCCGATGCCGGTGCCCTCCTGCGAGGAACGTTCGCGGCCGAGGCGGTTGAAGGGCTGGAACAGCTCGCCGAGCTGGTCGGCCGTCATGCCCAGGCCGGTGTCGGTGACGGCGATCTCCACCATGTCGTGCGGCCGCAGCCGGCTGGCGATGTGCACGCGCCCGCCGTCGGTGTTGTACTTCACCGCGTTGCTCAGCAGGTTGACCAGCACCTGCTTGACGCGCGTGGTGTCGCCCATCAGCACGCCGGTGCCGTCGGCCAGCTCGGTACTGACACGCAGGCCGCGGCGTTTGACGTCGGCCTCGACCATGGCCAGGCTCGCCGCCAGCAGCTCGGGCAGGTTGACCGGCTCGATCTGCAGCTTCAGATTGCCAGACTCGATGCGCGACAGGTCGAGCACGTCGTTGATCATCTCCAGCAGGTGCCAGCCGGCCTGCTGGATCTGGCCCACCCAGGGCCGCTGGTCGGGCGACAAGGGCTGGCGCCGATCGAGTTCGAGCAGCTGCGCGAAGCCCAGCATGGCGTTCAGCGGGGTGCGCAACTCATGGCTCATGCGCGATAGAAACTCGCTCTTGGCGCGATTCGAGGCTTCGGCCCGCTCGCGCGCCGTCTCGGCTTCCTGCAGGCGCAGGTGCTCGCCGATGTCCTCCACCACGCCGACGATGCGCCGGGCCTGGCCGAACTCGTCGCGCAGCAGCGTCACCGTCGCCTGCACCCACAACGTGCGGCCGTCCTTGGCGATGTAGCGCTTCTGGCGCCGGTACATCGGGATCTCGCCGATGACCAGCCGGCTGGACAGCTCGACGTCCTGCGCCACGTCGTCGGGGTGGGTGTACTGCGCCGAGGTCATGGTCAGCAGCTCGTCGTCGCTGTAGCCGGTGAGCTCGCAGAAGCGCGGGTTGGTCTGCTTCACGTTGCCGCGCAGGTCGGTGTAGATGATCCCGATCGGCACGGTGTTCAGGATGTTGCGAAAGCGCTGCTCGCTGTCGCGCAGCGCCGCCTGGGCACGCTCGCGTTCGTGCACCTCGGCCTCGAGCGCAGCAGTGCGTTCGCGCACCGCGAGCTCGATGCGCCGCGCGCGGCCGCTGACCACCAGAAGCAGCGCGCCCAGCATCGCTGCGCCGAGCAGGCCGACCAGCGAGAACAGCCACGCGTTCACGCCTTGGCCCTCCGGCACCTCGCTCGGCAGGGCGCCGGTGCGCAACTCCCAGCGGCGACCGGCGTATTCGATCGTGCTCGTGTGCCAGAGCCCGTGTGCGCTGGCGCGCTCGCAATCGGGCTGCCCGGCCAGGCGACGCTGAGCCGCCTGCGCATCGGCGTCGACCAGGCACAGGCGCAGGTAGCGCGGCAGGTCCGAGCTGATCGCTGCCAGCAGCGGCCCTGGCCGCAGTGTGACGAACAGCACGCCGTCCAGGTCGCCGTGGTGCTTCGGCTCGATCGAGCTCTCGTCGCTGTGCACGGCCCGGTACACCACGACCCCGGTGCGCTCGCCGTCGGCCATCGGCTGGGTCAACGTGAAGGCTTCGCTCGCCACCGGCAGGTCGGTGCGGTCGCTGACCTCCACCGCCGCGCGTGCGGCGGGCAGCGACAGCAGGTTCAGGCCCAGCGCCGCGACGTTGTCGCGCATCGGTTCGATGTAGCGCATCGCGATCACGCGGTCGCGTGGAAACCCCGCCGGCGCGTCGGCCCGATCGAACACACGGTACTGCGTCAGCCCCTCGGCGCGCACGCGGGCCTCGAAGGCCGGTATCGCGCTGCGCTCGACCGACTGGTACCAGCCGATGGCCGTGATGCGTCCCGGTGCCAGCCAGGCCGCGGCAGCTCGGCGCAGTTCATCGCGGCTGACATCATCGGACGAGATGAACACGCCACGCATCGCCTCGAGCGCCATCAGCGGTTCCTTCAGGCGAGCCTCGAGCACGGTGGCGGCGTGGTTGGCATCGCGCGCGAAGACGCTGCGCAGGCGCTCCTCGTCCCAGCGCCCGACCTGCGCGATCCCCAGCGCCATCACCAGCGTGACCAGCGCCAAGGTCAGGCCGACCATCAGGCGCCGGCCGGCCCAGTCGGCCCGCGGCCTGCCGATCAGCGTCAAGGCGATCGGCGTGCCGATCAGCGCACCGAAGGAGTCGCCGGCCCACCAGGTGACCCAGGTGGCGATCGCCTGACCCAGCGGCACGGTGCCGCCGGCGACCAGGGCGAGGGTGGAGACACTTGCATTGGCCATGCATGCCACCAGCCCGCCCAGGCCGAAAAGCACCGCCACGTCGCGCGGATCGTCGATCGCCTGCGGGTGGCGGGCATGTCGTCGCACCAGCCACGCGCCCAGCCAGGCCTGCAGCCCGGCACCCAGCGCAATCAGGATCGGCACGCCCAGCGCAGAGAGATCCAGGTTGCCGCGCAGCGCGCTCAGCGACAGGTTGACGCCCAGCGCGCCCAGCACCACGCCGGGCAGCGCGATGCGGCCGTACACCAGCACGGCCGCCAGAGCGATGCCGGCCGCGGGAAACAGCGGCGCCGCATAACTCGGCGGGATGGCCAGTTGCAGCGCTGCCAGGCCGACGAGCAGGTAGGCCAGCGCGGTGCCGGAGATCACCCACAGCGCCAGCCACTTGTGGCCAGAGCTGGCAGCGCCGGTGTGCGTGGTCGGCAGCATGGGTGCGATCGGCTCAGGCGACTTCGTGCCCGGCGGCGGCCTGCCAGACTTCCGTCCAGTCCTGCGCATCCAGTGTCAGCCGCAAGGCGGCGACGGCCTCGCGCAGCGCCTCGATGCGGCGCGAGCCGGCCACCGGCAGCGGCCGGCTCGGGTGGCGCAGCAGCCACGCGAAGGCGACGCTGGCGGCACTCGCGCCGAGGCGCTCGCCGATGCGCCCGAGCGCAGCCTGCACGCGCCGCTCTGCCTCGCCGCCGCCCAAGATCAGCGCGCCGCCGGCCAGCGGCGACCAGATCATCGGCCGGATGCGCAGACGCTGCAGCTGATCGAGCGTGCCGTCGGTCAGCGCTGCGCGCTGCAGCGGGTGCAGTTCGATCTGGTTGGTGACCAGCGGGAAGCGGCTGGCCAGCAGCTCGAACTGCGCGGGCGCGAAGTTCGACACGCCGAAGTGCCGCACCTTGCCGGCCGCGCGCAGCGACTCGAAGGCGCGGGCCACCTCGTCGGCGTCCATCAGCGGGTCGGGGCGGTGGATCAGCAGCAGATCGAGCCGGTCGGTGCGCAGCGCGCGCAGCGAGGCATCGACGCTGGTCGCGATGTGTGCCGCCGAGCTGTCGTAGTGCTTGATGCGGTGCTCCGGGCGCGCCGGCGCGACGAGCTTGATGCCGCACTTGCCGACCAGTTGCAGCCGCTCGCGCAGCGCCGGCGCGAGGCCCAGCGCTTCGCCGAACAGGCCCTCGACCGCATAGCCGCCGTAGATGTCGGCATGGTCGAAGCTGGTCACGCCCAGCTCGACGCATTCCTCGATCCAGCGCAGGCGCTGCTGGGCGTCCCAGTGCCAGTCCGCCATCCGCCAGGCGCCCGCCACGATGGGGGACAGCCTGGGGCCGCCAGGCGCGAGTTCGGTCAGTGGCAGCGTCATGAAGGGCTCATTATGGTTCGTTCAACGCCAGCCGAAGCGGCGTGAAAACAGGTGTTTCATCGCCTCCACGCTCGCGGCGTAGGCCAGCAGCAGCGCGGCCAGCCAGCCGAACCAGGCTGCCGGCATGGCGTGCATCTGCAGCGCGCCGGCGAGCGGGCTGCCCGGCAGCCACAGCGCGGCCCCGGCGACCAGCACGCCGGCCGCCAGCAACGGCGCCGCGGGCCGGCTGCGCACGAAGGTCATGGCGCGGCTGCGCAACAGGAACACCGCCAGCGTCTGCGACAGCAGGCCCTCGACGAACCAGCCGCTCTGGAACAGCGACTGCAGCGCCGGCGTCTGTGCCTGGAACACCGCCCACAGCACCGCGAAGGTCAGCACGTCGAAGGCCGAACTGACCGGCCCGAAATGCAGCATGAAGCGCAGCAGGTCCTGCGGGCCCCAGTGCTGCGGCGTGCGCAGCGCCTCGTCGTCGACGTTGTCGAAGGGGATCGCCGTCTGCGCCAGGTCGTACAGCAGGTTCTGCACCAGCAGGTGGATCGGCAGCATCGGCAGGAAGGGCAGGAAGGCACTGGCCACCAGCACCGACAGCACGTTGCCGAAGTTCGAGCTCGCCGTGATGCGGATGTACTTGAGCATGTTGACGAAGGTGCGCCGCCCCTCGATCACGCCCGCCTCGAGCACGGCCAGGCTCTTCTCGAGCAGGATGATGTCGGCCGCCTCCTTGGCGATGTCCACGCCCGAGTCCACCGAGATGCCCACGTCGGCGGCGTGCAGCGCGGCCGCGTCGTTAATGCCGTCGCCGAGGAAACCCGTGACGTGCCCGTTGGCACGCAGCGCACGCACGATGCGCTCCTTGTGCAGCGGGTTGAGCTTGGCGAACACGGTGGTGGTTTCCACCGCGGCGGCGAGCCGTGCGTCGTCCAGGCCCTCGATGTCGATGCCCTGCAGCGTACCGGCCACCTCGATGCCGACGTCGCCGCACACCTTCAGCGTGACCTCGAGGTTGTCGCCGGTCAGCACCTTCACTGCCACGCCGCGTGCCGCCAGTGCCGCCACGGCCGGCGCGGCGGAGTCCTTGGCCGGGTCGAGGAAGGCGATGTGCCCGGCCAGCGTCAGGCCGCTCTCGCTGGCCACGACGAAAGGTTCGTCGCCGGGCGGGAATTCGCGCACCGCCACCGCCACCACGCGCAGGCCCTCGCGGTTGAGCCCCTCGGTGACGGCGCGCACCCGCTCGCGCAGCGCGTCGTCCAGCGGCAGCGTGGTGCCGTCGCGAAGCACCGCGCTGCACACCGATGTCACCTCTTCGACGGCACCCTTGCAGATCAGCAGCCGGGTGCCGTCGGCGCGCGCCACCACCACCGACATGCGGCGGCGCTGGAAGTCGAACGGCACCTCGTCGACCTTGCGGAAGTTCCCGGGCGCGCCCAGGCGCGGGTGCAGCTCCACGTGCGCGAGCACGGCGGCGTCGAGCAGGTTGCGCAGGCCGGTCTGGAAGTGGCTGTTCAGCCAGGCCAGCTCCAGCACCTGCGCCGACTCGTTGCCGAAGGTGTCGCTGTGGCGGGCCAGCGCGATGCGGTCCTGCGTCAGCGTGCCGGTCTTGTCGGTGCACAGCACGTCCATCGCGCCGAAGTTCTGGATCGCGTCGAGCCGCTTGACGATCACCTTGCGCCGCGCCAGCACCACCGCGCCGCGCGCCAGCGTGGAGGTGACGATCATCGGCAGCATCTCCGGCGTCAGCCCTACCGCGATCGACAGCGCGAACAGCAGCGCCTGCAGCCAGTCGTGCTTGGTCAGGCCGTTGAGCACGAAGACGATCGGCACCATCACCAGCATGAAGCGGATAAGCAGCCAGCTCACGCGGTCGATGCCGAGCTGGAAGGCGGTGGGCGTGCCCGGCGTGCGGGTGGCGTGTTCGGCCAGCGTGCCGAACACCGTGCGCGTGCCGGTGGCCAGCACCAGCGCGGTGGCGCTGCCGCTGGTCACATGGGTGCCCATCAGGCAGATGCCGGGCGCGCCGGCGGCGTCCTCGGCACCCGCCGCGCTGCTGCGAGCGAACTTCTCGACCGGCAGCGACTCGCCTGTCATCGCCGACTGGTCGATGAACAGGTCCTTCGCGGCGAGCAGGCGCAGGTCGGCCGGCACCATGTCGCCGGCGGCGAGCTGGACGATGTCTCCGGGCACCAGCTGCGCGATCGGCAGCTCGATCTGCGCCGGCACGTGGCCACGCCGAAGCACCGTGGCGCGGTTGCCCACGCGGCCGCGCAGCGCTTCCGCCGAGCGCCGCGCGCGCGCCTCCTGCAGGAAGCGCATCAGCGTGGACAGCGCCACCATCGCACCGATGACGATCGCCGCGCGGGCGTCGTGCGTGAAAGCCGACAGCGCCGCCAGCGCGCTGAGCAGCAGGCTGAACGGCGTGCGGTAGCAGTGCCACAGGTGCAGCGGCCAGGGCACGTGCGCGGCGCGGGCGACTTCGTTGCGGCCGCTGCGCCGGCGGATCACTGCGGCCTGCCTGGCGCTCAGCCCGTCGGGGTGGCTGCGCAGCTGCTGCAACAGCGCCTCGGGCTTGGCCTGCGCGGCGGCCAGCAGGGGTGCCGAAGCTTGCGCCGGCAGCGGCTGGCCCCAGTGCCGCCCGCGCAGCATCTGCGGCACCGCGCTGCGCTGGAACAGCCGGCGCAACGCCTTGCGGCCCTGATGCGGCCGGGGCTTCATGACAGAGCGAAGGCCGTGCGAAGCTGGCCAGCGTCGTCATGAAGCGAGCCGCCTGCGCTGCGCGATTTCACAGGCGCCTCGCTTCGGCGGCTCAGTCGTCGTAGCACGTCAGCACGTACTCGCCCGGCGCCGCGCCGAGCGAGGCGCCGCGCGGCAACGCCGGTGGCGCGCGCTTCTTCGACGAATGCGCCGCCAGCCATTCGTGCCAGGCCGGCCACCACGAGCCCTCGTGCTCGGCGGCTTCGCGCTCCCACGCGGCCGGGTCGATCCACGGGCCGTGCGCGGCACGCGTGCCGATGCGGTAGCTGCGGTGGGCATGGCCCGGCTCGGAGACGATGCCGGCGTTGTGCCCGCCGCTGGCCAGCACGAAGGTGATCTGCGCCTCGCACAGGTGGTGCAGCTTGTACACCGAGCGCCAAGGCGACACGTGGTCTCGATTCGTGCCGACCATGAATACCGGCATGCGCAGGTCGGCCAGCGACACCGCCCGGCCCTCGCGGCCGCCGACGCGGTAGGCGCCCGCGGCCAGCGCGTTGTGCAGGTACAGCGAGGTGAGGTACTCGTTGTGCATGCGCGCCGGCATGTGCGTGGTGTCGGCATTCCAGGCCATCAGGTCGCTCGGCTGCTCGCGCTCGCCCATCAGGTACTCGCGCATGCGCCGTGTCCACACCAGGTCGCGCGAATGCAGGAACTGGAACGAGCCCGCCATCGCCTCGCCGGTGAGGTAGCCGGTGCCGCGCGTGAGCTCGCGAAGGTAGGCGACCTGGCTCTCGTCGATGAACAGGCCGAGTTCGCCCGGCTCGGAGAAATCGGTCTGTGCGGCCAGCAGCGTCAGCGTGGCCAGGGGCGCGAGCCGCTTCGCGCCGGCGACGATGCCCGCGCGGGCCAGCGCCGCCGCGGCGACGGCCAGCAGCGTGCCGCCCAGGCAGTAGCCCATCGCATGCACCGGCGTGCGCGGCGCGTGCAGCCTGGCGATCGCCTCCAGCGCCTCGAACGGGCCGAACTGCAGGTAGTCGTCCATCGTCAGATCGTGGTCGGCCGCGTCGGGGTTGCGCCAGGACAGCATGTAGACCACGTGGCCCTGCGAGACCAGGTAGCGCACCAGCGAGTTGTGCGGCGACAGGTCGAGGATGTAGTACTTCATGATCCACGAGGGCACGATCAGCACCGGCTCGGGATGCACCGTCTTCGTCTGCGGCGTGTAGCGGATCAGCTCGACGAGCCGGTTGCGCAGCACCACCTCGCCCGGCGTGACGGCCACGTCGCGGCCGACCTTGAACCGCGCCTCGCGCTCGGCGGCGGCGCGTGCGGCCACCGGCGTCGACAGATCCTCCAGCCAGTTCGCGAAGCCGCGCTGCAAAGGCCCGCCGAAGTTCTCCGCATTCGCGTTCAGCACGACCGGGTTGGTCGGCAGCCAGTTGGCCGGTGTCAGCACGCCCAGCCACTGGCGTGCCATGAAGTCGGTGAGCTCGGCGTGGTGGCGCGTCATGCCGGGCAGGCGCGACGCCGCATGCCACCAGGTCTCGGCATTGCGGAAGCCCGCGCGCATCACGTTGAAGGGCCAGCGTGCCCAGTCAGGGTGGCGAAAGCGCGGGTCGTCGTCGGCGGCGCCGGCGGGCGCGTCGTCGCCGCGCAGCGTGTCGGTGGCGAGTTGGGCGGCCAGCGCCGCCAGTTCCATCTGCCGGCCCGGCGACACGCCCAGGTGCCAGGCCCAGTCGGCCAATGCCAGCGACAGCGACACCGGCGACAGGCCGCCGGTCAGCGGTGCCGCCGCAGCGTGCAGCGTGCGGTCCAGCCGCTCGGTGGGAGACTCTTCGTGCGGTGCGTCGGGGCGGTTGCTCATCGTCGTGCCGATCAGCGGCGCGCGGCGGCGCCGATCGCTTCATTCTGCGAGCCTGGGAAGGCAGTGCCGTTGACGCAGAATAAGGCGCGGGCTGGGCGCAGCCCGGGCCTGGGGGTGCTCAGGAGTCATACGGTGTCCTGATCTCATCGCCGCAAGGCTGCCCCGACAGCTTCGTGCCGACCCGTTGCGCGGGAGGCACAATTCCCACATGCCCACGCGCGACTTCGCCCTGGCTTTCCAGGCCCTCTTCGACCGCCTTCCCCACGCCATCGTATTGCTTGATGCGCAGCGGCGCATCACGGCAGTCAATCCAGGCTTCACGCGCCTGTTCGGCTATGAGCCCGATGAGGTCGTCGGCCGCGATCCCGGCTTCTTCTATGCGGACCCTGCCGATTTCCAAGGGGTCGGCGCGCAGAGCTTTCGCCAGGCGCTGGAGCATCGCGAAGCCATCTTCGAGATCCGCTACCTGCGCAAGGATGGGACTTTGTTCAGCGCGGAGTCGTCCGGTGTCGGCATCTACGACGATGCGGGCGAGCCCATCGGGGTGATCGGATTGCACGTCGATGTCAGCGCCCGGCACGAGGCCGAGGAGCGGCTGCGGCGTTCGCACGCCGAGATGGCCGAACTGGTGATTCAACGCACCGCCGAACTTGCACATGCCAACGAGCAGTTGGCGCGGCGGGCGAGCCTGGCTGACGAGGCCAATCGCGCCAAGAGCGCCTTCCTGGCCAACATGAGCCACGAGATCCGCACGCCGATGAACGCGATCATCGGCCTGACGCACCTGTTGTCGCACGAACTGCGCGACCCGCAGCATCGCGACCGCCTGGCCAAGATCGACGGCGCCGCCAAGCACCTGTTGCGGGTGATCAACGACATCCTGGATCTGTCGAAGATCGAGGCCGGCAAGATGACGATCCGCGAGGCCGATTTCGCACTCGAAGACGTGATGGCCGGCGCGATGCAGATGGTCAGCGCGGCGGCGCAGGACAAGCGCCTCGAACTGGTGATGGACGCCGACCATCTGCCGCAGCACGCCAGGGGCGACGCCACACGGCTGTCACAGGCACTGATCAACCTGCTGGCCAACGCCGTGAAGTTCACCGACGCCGGCTGGGTGAGGCTGCGGGGCACCGTGGTGGCTGACGACGGGCGCCGGCTCGAGCTTCGATTCGAGGTGCAGGACACAGGCCCAGGCATCGAGCCTGAGCGCCTGGCGCTGCTGTTCGAACCCTTCGAACAGGCAGACACCTCGAGCTCGCGCCGCCACGGGGGCACGGGGCTGGGCTTGGCGCTGACGCGGCACCTGGCTCGAATGATGGGTGGCGATGCGGGCGCGGACAGTGTTGTCGGTCAAGGAAGCAGGTTCTGGATCCGGGTGAACCTGGCCCACGCCGAGGACGCATCCGGACGTGCGGCACCGGTGTCGCTGGACGGCCTGCGCGCCTTGATCGTCGATGACCTGCCGGAGGCCTTGGCCGCCGAGGCAGAGCGCCTGGCGCTGTTCGGCATGGAGGTCGCTACGGCACCCAGCGGTGAGGCAGCGCTGGAGCTTGTGCAGCAGGAGTACGCGGCTGGCCGGACCTTCGACGTGGTGCTCGTTGACTGGAAGATGCCCGGCCTGGACGGGATCGCGACGCTGGCTGCGCTGCGCCGGCTGCTGGGCGCCGGCATGCCACGAACGATTCTCTTCACCGCCTTCTCCGACCCGGGCTTGCGGGCCCTCGCGTTCGATGTGGGCTGCCATGAGGTGTTGGACAAGCCCACGTCGCCTTCGGCCCTGCTGGACACCCTGGTGCGGCTGCTGCGCCAGAGCGCGACCGCTGCCGTGGCGCCAGCCCCGGATGAGCCCGGCGCGTACCGACAGCAACTGTCGCACAAGCACGCCGGCCAGCGTGTGCTGCTGGTCGAGGACAACCCCATCAACCGCGAGGTCGCCACCGAACTGCTGCGGCGCGCGCAGCTCGACGTGGAAACCGCCGAGGATGGCGGGCGCGCCGTCGAACTGGCTTCGACGCGTGCGTACGACCTGATCCTGATGGACGTGCAGATGCCAACCGTCGACGGGCTGGAGGCGACGCGGCGGATCCGCAAGGCGCTCGGCCCGGCCATTGCCATCATCGCGATGACGGCCAATGCCTTCGACGACGACAAGGTCGCCTGCATCGAAGCCGGCATGAATGACCATGTCGCCAAGCCGGTGGATCCGGACCGGCTTTATCAGGTGCTGCTGGCCTGGCTGCCGGTGCGTGCGCCTGCCGTGCTGCCGGCGATGGCGGCCAGCGATGGGCAAGAGGTCGAGCAGCGCCTGCGAGCGCTGCCGTTGATCGACGTGCAGTCCGCACTGCGGCGTGTCGGCAACAACGTGGCGACCTTGGAGCGTGTACTGCGCTGTTTTGCCGGCTATTACCAACGCGGCGACAGCGCGTTGGCCCGGGCCATCGAAACCAGCGACCCTGCGGCACTTCTGCAGGCCGCGCACGCGCTGGCCGGTGCTTGCGGCAGCATTGGCGCCGTGGCGCTGGAGAGCCAGGCCAGAGCGATCATCGACGGCATGCGCGCGGCGCACGACCCCGCCGTGCCGTGGGAGCAGGCGCGCCAGCTGGGCGCCGGGCTCGCGCAACTCGCCGAGCAACTGTCCGGAGTGCTGGGCGCTAGCGCTCGTCCAGCGCCTTGAAGCCCGTAGACCGAACGATGCCAGCCCACCTGGCCCGTTCGGTGCGCAGCCGCTGCGCAAACGCCTCGGGTCCTTCGTAATCCTTGTCCAGGCCGACGGACGCGAAGACCCGGCGGACCTCGGCGCTGTCGAGCGCGCGATGCAGCGCCAGGGCCAAGCGCTCCACGGTCGGCCGCGCGGCGCCGGCCGGCAGGTAGACCCCCAGCCCGTCCTCGACCACGAGATCACCGAACTTCTGCTCGGCGAAGGTCGGCACGTCGGGCGTCGCGGCGCTGCGACGCGGACCTGTCGTCGCCAGGGCGCGCACGCGGCCCGCGCTCTGCATCACCGTACCGTCGGGCACGGCGCCGAACATGGCCGGCAGTTGCCCGCCAGCGAGGTCCTGCACGCCGGGGGCGCCGCCGCGGTAGTGCACAGGCGTCATGGTCAGGCCCGCGGCACGGGCGAACATCTCGCCAACGAAGTGCGGCGTCGCACCGGCGGCCGACGTTCCGAAGACGGCTCGCCGGCTGTCCGCCCGCACCCATGCCACGAAGTCGGCGACGCTGACCACGGTGGCCGGGACCATCGGACCCACATAGAGTGCGATGGCCAGGTTGGCCAGGCGGGCCACGGGAACGAGGTCGCGCTCGGGGTCGTAACCCAACGAGCGATAGACATGCGGGTACAGAAACATCATGGCATCGGGCACCAGGAGGGCAACGCCGCCTTCCGGCGCGGCGCTGCGAACGTGCTCGACGGCCAGACGCCCGCCGGCACCCGTGCGGTTCTCGACGATGACCTCGCCGCCCATGGCCTCGCGCAGCGACCCGCTCACGGCGCGCGCGGCGACGTCCGACGTGCCGCCCGGGCCGAAGCCGACGACGAGGCGCGCCGTACGGCCCTGTGCACGCGTGTCACCCGTCGCAAGAGCAACGATGCATGCGGCAAGCCACTGCCGGCGTGGCTGCGAAATCGGGTCAGAAGATCGTGCCGTCATGAGGGCTCGCTTCCAGCAGCTCGTCGCTCAGGTCACTTCGGGCGGTATTGATGTGGCTGGTCTCAGACGTTGAACAGGAAGTTCAGCACGTCGCCGTCCTTGACGACGTACTCCTTGCCTTCCGCGCGCATCTTGCCTGCGTCCTTCGCGCCTTGTTCGCCCTTGAAGGCGATGAAGTCGTCGAAGGCGATGGTCTGCGCGCGGATGAAGCCGCGCTCGAAGTCGGTGTGGATCACGCCGGCGGCCTGCGGCGCGGTGTCGCCGATGTGGATGGTCCAGGCGCGCACTTCCTTCACGCCGGCGGTGAAGTAGGTCTGCAGGCCGAGCAGCTTGAAGGCCGCGCGGATCAGCCGGTTCAGGCCGGGCTCGGTCTGGCCCATGTCGGCGAGGAACAGTTCCTTGTCCTCGTCGCTCATCTCCGACATCTCGGCTTCGGTCTTGGCGCAGATCGCCACCACCGGCGCCTTCTGCGCTTCGGCGTAAGCCTTCAGCTTCTCGAGCAGCGGGTTGTTGTCGAAGCCGTGCTCGTCGACGTTGCCGACGAACATCGCCGGCTTGGCGGTGATCAGGCACAGCGGCTTGAGCACCACGAGCTCTTCCTTGCTGAAGTCGATGCTGCGCACCGGCTTCGCTTCATTCAGCGCGGCCTGGCACTTGAGCAGCACGTCGACCAGGCGCTGGGCCTCCTTGTCGTGGCCGGTCTTGGCGACCTTCGTGTAGCGGGCCAGCGACTTCTCGACGGTCGTCATGTCGGCCAGGCACAGCTCGGTCTGGATGACCTCGATGTCGGAGATCGGGTCGACCTTGCCGGCCACGTGGATGACGTTCTCGTCCTCGAAGCAGCGCACCACGTTGACGATGGCGTCGGTCTCGCGGATGTGCGCGAGGAACTGGTTGCCCAGGCCCTCGCCCTTGCTCGCGCCTGCCACCAGGCCGGCGATGTCGACGAACTCCACGATCGCCGGCACCACGCGCTCGGGCTTGACGATCGCCGACAGCTGCGCGAGCCGCGGGTCGGGCAGCTCGACGATGCCGACGTTCGGCTCGATGGTGCAGAACGGGTAGTTCTCGGCGGCGATGCCGGCTTTGGTCAGGGCATTGAAAAGGGTGGACTTGCCGACGTTGGGCAGGCCCACGATGCCGCACTTGAGGCTCATGGAGGATCTTTCGGTATTCCGCGGGAAGAACGTGGATTTTAGGGTGCCGGCCTACACTGCTCCGATCATGACCCTGGCGCAGCTGATCAGCCCGCAAACCAAGGACCTCGGCGGCGGTTTCACCGTGCGCCGCTGCCTGCCCTCGGCGCAGCGCCAGGCGGTCGGGCCGTTCCTGTTCTTCGACCACTTCGGGCCGATCACTGCGCAGCCTGCCGACAACCACGACGTGCGACCGCACCCGCACATCGGCCTGGCCACGGTGACCTACCTGTTCGAGGGCGCGATGTTGCACCGCGACTCCACCGGTGTGGTGCAGCGCATCGAACCCGGCGCGATCAACTGGATGACGGCCGGGCGCGGCATCGTGCACTCGGAGCGCACGCCCGACGACTTGCGCGGCGTGGTGCGGCGCAGCCACGGCCTGCAGCTGTGGTGCGCGCTGCCGGCCGAGCACGAGGAGGACGCACCGGCGTTCCAGCACCATCCGGCGCACGAGCTGCCCGAACTCAACCTGCCCGAGGCGGCGGTGCGCGTGCTGATCGGCTCGGCCTTCGGCGTCACCTCGCCGGTGGCCACGCTGTCGCCCACGCTGTACCTCGACATCGCTCTGGCTTCGGGCGGCTCGCTGGTGCTGCCCGACGTGGCCGTGGAGCGCGCGGTCTACAGCACCGACGTCGACATCGAGCTCGGCGGCACGGCTGTGCCCGCCGGCACGCTCGCGGTGCTCGAGCCGGGCTCTCAGCTGCTGCTGCACGCGCGCCAGGGTGCGCGTGTGGTGATGGTCGGCGGCGCGCCGCTGGGCCACCGCTTCATGGTCTGGAACTTCGTCTCCTCCCGCCGCGAGCGCATCCTGCAGGCCCAGGACGACTGGGAAGCGCAGCGATTCGACAAGGTCCCCGGCGAGACCGAGTTCATCCCTCTTCCGCCGCGTCAGGCCACAGCGTAGGCCCTGCGCAGCTGGCCAGCGTCGGCCTGACGCGAGCCGCCTGCGCTGCGCAGTTTCACAGGCGCCTCGCTGCGGCGGCTCAGTCGAACCGGTAGCTCGCGCGGCCGGCCAGCCCCAGGCGCAGCGTGGCCTCGATGCCTTCGAGGATCACCGCGTTCATGCCGAAGGTCAGCGCGCCATCGAGCCGCGCGTCGGCACGGTAGCTGGCCAGCGCGTCGCCCACGGCGTGGCCGGTCTCGGCGGTGGCCGGGTCGACGTCGGGAATCGAGCAGCGGCTGCAGGGCTTGACCATCTTGATGCGCACCGGGCCCTCGGGCACGGCGAAGACGATCTCGTCGAGGTGGTCCTCGCCATGCGCATCGAGGCCGTCGAGCACGATGTTGGGCCGGAAGCGCTGCATCGTCACCGGCGCGTGGCCGGTCGCGGCGAGGCGGCGGTTGAACTCGTCCAGCCCGGCCGTCGACGTGACGAGCAGCGGGAAGGCGTCGGCGAAGGCGTTCTCGGCCTCGATCGGGCCCGTCCAGCGCGGATCGGACAGACGGCGTTGCTCGGGGTCGAAGCGCGCCAGGCGCAACTTGCCGCCGCGATAAGGCCCCAGGAAGTCGCTGAACCACTGCGCCGCCAGGTCACCCATGTCGTAGGCCTTCACGGTGTCGTTCCACACCGTCACCTGCACCGGCTGCTCGACGGTGTCGAGCGCGATGTGCAATGCCAGCATGCCCGGCGCGCGCAGCACCATGTCGTGGTGCTTGAGCGTGGGCTGGATCAGCGCCATGCGCGGCAACTCGCGCTGCGTGACGAGCAGGCCGGCTTCGTCGACCAGCATCCAGGCGCGGTCGAACTCGAAGCCGGTCTCGATGAGCAGCGCCTCGGGCACGGCGATGCCGGCGCAGGACTTGATCGGGTGCAGGTTCAGCCCGGCGATGCGGACTTCGATGTCGCCAGCGGCGCCGCTCACTTGAACAGTCCCTTCAACAGTTTCTCCTTCAGTTGCTGCTTCGGTGTCGGCGCCGAGGCCGCGCCGGAGGCCGCTGCCGGCGCGCCCAGCCCGAGCTTGCCGCCGAGCTTCTCCCGGAGCTTGTCCTCGACCTTGTTCTGCAGCGCGCCGGCCGCCACCGCCGACCACTGGATCTTCCAGTCGATCGCCTCGAAGGGGCCGGTCAGGCGCACCGGCACCGTCAGGCCCTTCAGCGCGGCGAGCTCGGCGCCGTCCTGGCCGGTGGCGGTGCTGGTCACCGTGGCGCGCGCGGTGTAGTCGATGCGGCCCTTGCCGATGTCCGCCGCGCCGTCGCCGCCCAGGCGGATGTAGGGGCTCTTCAGGTCGAGGTCGTTGCTGCGCGCCACGCCGTCGGCGATCTGGAAGCTCGCGCTCAGCTCGGAGAAGTCGGTCTTCTCGGTCTGCACGGCCTTCTGCGAGGCATCGCTCTTCAGCGACAGCGCGGCCTTGGCCTGGCGCATGCTCTTGGCCAGGTTGATGCCCTTGATCGCACCGTCGCGCAGGTTCAGCGAGGCCGTGCCGTGCAGGTGCGAGCGCAGTTCGCCGACGCTCTTGCCGACGGTGTCGACGTCGAGCGCGACCCGGCCGGTGCCGTCGAGCAGGTCCTTGCCGGCCACGTCCTTCAGCAGCGCATTCACGTTCACGCCGGTGGCCACGGCCTTCACCGCGATGCGGTTGGCGCGTGCGTCGGCCAGCGCGTTGGCGTCGAGCGCGCCGCCCCAGGCCTTGGCCTGCAGCACCGGCACCTTGAGCATGCCGTTGTCGAGCTGCGCCTCGATGCGCGCGTCCGCGATGCGGTACTGGCGGAACACGAAGCTGCCCGCACGCAGCGACACGTTCGCATTGAGCGCGCGCAGGCCCGAGAGATCGACCGGCGTGTCGGCCGGCGCCGGCGCGTTCTGCTCCGGCTTGGCGCCGGCAGAGGCTCCCGCGGGCAGCAGCGTGTTCAGGTCCAGCGCGTCGAAGCGCGCCTGCGCCTTCACGAACAGCGGGCTGGCCGACAGGTTGGCATTGCCGTCGATCGCGAAGTTGTTCGTGTTGACCTGGCCTGTTACGGCCCACTGCGCGGCCTGCGGCGAGGCCGAGGCGCTGCCCTTGAGCGACAGGGCCACCGGCTTGAGGCCCTTGTCTTCGACATTGGCCTTCAGCTCCAGCGCGTCCAGGCTGATCGCCGACTTGGCCGGCTTGATGCCGAGGTTGGCGCGCACCGTGCCGTCGAGCTTGCGCGCCGCGCTGTTGCTCGACAGCTTCGCCTCGAAGGCGGGCAGGGCGACGGCGTCGAAGGTGCCGGTGGGCGCGCCGCTCCTGAAACTGGCGTTCACCGGCAGTTCGCCGCCGAGTTCGAGCTTGCCCTCGAGCGGGCTGCCCTTGAGCTTCTGGCCCTCGACGTCGAGCTGCGGCCAGTCGAGGTCGAGCGCCAGCGGGTCCTTGCCGCGGCTGCCCTTGACGCGCAGCTTGAGCTGCTCGACACGCAGGGCCTGCTTCGTCGGGTCGTAGCCGAAGGCGCCGATGGCCAGCGTGCTGCCGGTGACCTGGATCGCGCCGGCGCGGGCGGCGAGCTGCAGCTCCAGCCCCTTGGCGTCGACAGAGCCCTTGGCGCCGTCGTAGGCGAGGGCGCCGCGCACCGTCGTCTCGACCGCGCTGGCGCCCGGCACGTCGCCCTTGAACGTGAGGTTCATGTCGGCCAGGCGCACCGAGCCGCTGGCGAGGTCGGGCTTCAGCCGGGTCTTGCCGTCGAGCGCCCCCTTGAGCGCCGGCTTCTTGAAGTCGAACTTCGCCGCCAGCTCGATGGCCGACTCCACGCCATTGGCGATGCGGCCGGTGCTCAGCGAGTCGAGCACGAGTTCGCCGTCGATGCCGCCCTGGTCGTCCTTCACGCGGGCGCGCACGTCCTTCAGCGTGATGCGGTCGATGTCGAAATCGAGCGGCTTGCTCGCGCCGGACTTCGGCTCCGGGCTCGAAGGCGAGGGCGCCGAGGCGGGGGTTGCCGGCCCGGCCAGGTCGTCGGTGTTGCGCCTGCCCTGCGCATCGCGCGTGAGCGTGGCGCGCACGCCGCTGGCCTCGACGCGCCCGACCACGACGCGGCCGCTGAGCAGCGGCATCACGTCGACGGCCAGCGCCGCGTTGTCGATGGCCGCGAAGTTGTCGCTGCGCCCGGCTTCGCTCAGGCTGAGCTTGCTCAGCTTGACCGCCACGCGCGGGAACACCGACAGCTCGATCGGGCCGTCGATGGCCAGCGTGCGGTTGCGGTTGGCCTTCATCCAGTCGACCGCCACGCCCTTGTAGCGATTGGGGTCGAAGGTGCTGACGAGGTAGACGGCGGCGGCGATGGCCACCAGCAGCAGCACCGCGAGCGCGATGCCGATTCTCTTGATCCAGGCAGACATGGCAAAAGGGGAGCGGGCCGCGCCGGCGCCCGCACAGAGCCGATCGGGAGCCGGGATTGTGCACTCCATGCGCAGCAAGCTGTCATGCACGGCTGCCTACAATGCAAGGCGATGAAACACGTCGATGTGCTGGTGCGCGGGGCGGGCATCGTCGGGCAGAGCCTGGCGCTGTCGCTGGCGCGGCTCGGGCTGCAGGTGGGCCTGTGCGCGGCGCCGCCGCGCTCGGATGCGACGCCCGATGTGCGCGCCTACGCACTCAATGCCGCCTCGGTGGCGCTGCTGCGCAGCCTGAAGGTGTGGGATTCGCTGCCCGCGCAGGCCGCCACGCCGGTCTACGACATGCACGTGCAGGGCGACGCCGAAGGCGCGGCGATCGACTTCTCGGCCTGGGAGCAGAAGGTCGGCGAGCTGGCCTGGATCGTCGATGCGCCGGTGCTCGAGCGCGCGCTGGGTGCGGCGGTGCGCTTCTCGCCGCACATCCATGCATTGACTCCGGCCGCGGCCGACCGTGTGCAAGCCGACCTCACCGCGCTGTGCGAGGGCAAGGAGTCGGCCAGCCGGGCCCGCCTGGGCGTGGACTTCGAGCGCCACGACTACGGCCACAGCGCCATCGCCGCGCGGCTGCTGGCCGCACGGCCGCACGGCGGCACGGCGCGGCAGTGGTTCCGCTCGCCCGACGTGCTGGCGCTGCTGCCCTTCGATTCGCCGCAGCCGAGCTGTTCGTATGCGCTGGTCTGGTCGATGCCGCGCGAGCGTGCACGCGAACTGATGGCGCTCGACGACAGCGCCTTTGCAGCGGCCTTGATGGAAGCCAGCCGCGGCGAGGCCGGCGAACTCACCCTGGCGTCGCCGCGCGCCGAATGGCCGCTGGCGATCGCCGAGGCCAGCGCCTGGAGCGGCCCCGGCTGGGTGCTTCTCGGCGACGCTGCCCATGTGGTGCACCCGCTGGCGGGCCAGGGCCTGAACCTGGGCCTGGCCGACGTGATTGCGCTGACCCGCGTGATCGGCGCGCGCGAACCGTGGCGGCCGCTGGGCGACGAGCGCTTGCTGCGTCGCTATGCGCGCGAACGCACCCTGCCCACCTGGGCCATGGCGCAGGTCACCGACGGTCTGCTGCAGCTTTTCGCACAGCCGGCGCCCGCCGTGCGGGAACTTCGCAACCGCGGGCTGAGTCTGGTCAATCAGCTCACCCCCCTCAAGCGCTGGCTGACCGCCCGCGCGCTCGATGCCTGAAGGCCCCCGCATGACCCGCTTCGTTCCGTTCGCGCTCGCTGCCGCGCTGGCGCTGCCCGCCCTGGCCCAGGAGGCCGTCATCCGCAAGAACCTGAGCGAGCGGCTGCCCGACTTCCCGAAGATCGACGAGATCACGAAGACGCCGATCCCCGGCCTGTACGAGTTCCGCATCGGCACCGAGGTGTTCTACACCGACGAGCAGGGCAACCACGTGATCGAGGGCCACGTCATCGACACGCGCACACGCGTCAACCTCACGCAGGCGCGCATCGACAAGCTCACGCAGATCGACGTGGCCAAGCTGCCGCTGAAGGACGCCATCGTCTGGAAGCAGGGCACGGGAGAGCGCAAGCTGGTGGTCTTCGCCGACCCGAACTGCGGCTACTGCAAGCGCTTCGAGCGCGACCTGAACAACGTCAAGGACGTGACGGTCTACACCTTCCTCTACCCCATCCTCGGCGGCGACTCGCCGGAGAAGTCGAAGAACATCTGGTGCGCGAAAGACAACACCAAGGCCTGGCGCGACTGGATGCTCGAAGGCGTCACGCCGCCGAAGGTGATGGGCCAGTGCGACGTCGCCGCGCTCAACCGCAATGCCGAGATGGGCCGCAAGTACAGGATCAACGGCACGCCGGCGATCGTGTTCGAGGACGGCAAGCGCGTGCCCGGCGCGATGAACGCCGAGCAGATCGAGAAACAGCTCGTCGCCAGCCGCAGCGCCAGGCCCTGAGCGAAGCGCCGGTCGAGGCCGGGCGCTGCGGCGACAATGCCGAGCGCCGTCACCCGGAGCCGCGCTTGAATCCTGTCACGAATCTCTCCTCGCCCACGTCCGCCGCGCTGCGCCTGGGCCATGCGGGCCTGCTGCCTTTCGTCATCGGCGCCGC
>ENA-UOWO01002915-UOWO01002915.1-activated-sludge-metagenome-genome-assembly--contig:-NODE-2915-length-20522-cov-4.785508_pt1 | contig 20522 bp, 11 predicted proteins | sample MGYA00238148_ERZ761564 | MGnify/ENA primary metagenome ERZ761564 (study PRJEB28885, sample SAMN05720194) | activated sludge metagenome | isolation source: Anaerobic digester | place: USA... | reverse complement strand
CCGCTACCCCGACAGAAGCGCCAACCCCAACCGGTTTGTAACCAACCGGCTGCCGTTATGGGTGAAACCCGATGCCCCGGTGAGCCTGGAAGAGGTAAAGGCCGGCATGCGCGACCATTATGAAGATACGCCCCTGGATATGCGCAACGATCCGGGCGCAGGGCCCTTCGGGCTTCCATACCGCTGGCGGCCCATGGAATTCACCGTCGACAGCGTCACCTACCTCCACGAGCGGGCGGTGGCCACCCAGCAGACAGGCTACAGCTTCGTGGCCCAGTCGCGCCCATGGCTGCCCGATCCCATCGGCGGCATCTTCTGGTTCGGCGTCGACGACGCCGACGGGTGCGTCTACGCCCCCATGTATTGCGGCATCCGCTCCATCCCCGAAAGTTACGCCCGCGGAAACGGCTCGATGATCACCTGGTCAGAAACCTCCGCCTTCTGGACCTTCAGCCAGGTCAACAACTGGGCCTACACCCGCTATGATATGATCCACCCCGAAATCGAAACATACCAGGCCCAATGGGAACAACGGTTCCGCGGCGAAGTGTCCGTTACCGACCAGCAGGCCTTCGCCCTATGGCAGAAAAATCCTTCGGAAGCCGTGGATTTCGTCACCGCCTATTCGGTATATTCGGGCAACCAGCTGGTGAGTGATTGGAAAAAATTCTACCACTACCTTTTCATGAAGTACACCGACGGCAACCTGAAAGCCACCGAGGGACACCGGCTGAAAGACAACGGCAACGGAAAAAATATCCCCCCCGCGCCGAAATTTCCGGGCTACGGCAGGGAGTGGGAACGCATCATGATCCAGGGCACCGGCGACCGGCTGAAAGTTCCGGCCGCGCACTAACCTGACCCGTCGCACCCGGGCATCGCCGGCACCTGGCTGAGCTGCTTGCCCTCTTGCCTGGACTGTGCCGCGATATTCTGGGTAAGCCGTAAGGCCTCACCGGCTCATAACCCCTGGGAGGTCCTCCATCAAAGCTTTCCGGAGGGGCCCCCCGGAAGAAAAGGCGTACTATTTTCCGTAGTAAAATTTTGCGCTGTCGGCAAAGGTGACCGGGTCCATCTCCACGAAAAGGTTTTTCAAACCCGCTTTGTCGGCCCTTTCAAAGAAGAGATTCCAGTCGACACCGCCCTGTCCCAGGGCTACATTTTTCTCCTGAAGATAAGACCAGTCGGCCAGGTGCGCTGAGATAAACCGCCCCTGGTATTTCTGGAAATAGTCGGCGGCCTGGAAACCGATGTTCACCACGGCTACCTGAAACTGCATCTTCACCAGCAAGGGATCGAAATTTTTCAACAGCTCATCATAAATAAGCACCCCGTCGATCTCCTGGAATTCGGTATGGTGGTTGTGGAATCCCATCTGGAGACCTGCGGCTGCGGTTTTGCGCCCTATCTCATTCAGTTCCTGCGCCGCCCGGCGCCAGTCGTCAAGTGAAGCCTCCTTAGGAAGGCCGAAACTGGAGAGAACCATCTGTTTCTGGCCCGAGGAGGCCGCAAATTCGATGCGTTCCCCCAGGTTCTCCCGAAGTTCCTTCATCCCATAGTGGGTGCTCTCCAGCTGCAACCCGGCGTCGTTGACGATTTTCTTCATCTCTTTCCCTGAATACTTCACCAGAGGGGTCCAACCGTATCCCGGAGGCGAACACATCTCCACGGTTTCATATCCCAGCGCAGCTATCTTCTTCAGGGTCCCGGGGAAGTCCTTCAGCAGTTCCTCTCTGATGGTCCACACCTGGAATCCCAGGGGAAGTTTGTACTTCCGGGGGGCCGGAAACCCGGCGGGGCGGGCCGAAAGGCCCAGGGGAATCTGTGAGGCCACTGCCAGCGTGCCCAGAGCGGCCGCCGTACGGCCCAGAAATCTCCTTCTCGTTATCATATCTGTAATTTATTAATGAGTTAATAATCAATTCTTTAATATCAAAATACAAACCTATTCCCGGCTTCCTGTTCCAGACTGACGGGTTCTGCGGGAAAGCGCAGGCGACTTGCAGGGAAATCGGCCATGGCTTATGGGTTCCTCACGGGACGCCTTATTTGTATTATAAAATTCCGGTTTGTAGTCATTTTCTGCATTTTACGGAATCGGCGCACTTACTTTTGATCACAAATATTCGTTTTTTAATCACTTTTCCATCCCCCCTAACATCCCCCCTTTGTATCTTTGTAAAAAGCAGTGTTCATGGATATTAAATTTCACTTACGTGACAAATCACATGCGAATTCATCGGTGAATGTCATTATTCATTACAAAGGTAATCGTTTTAAATTATCAACCGGAATCAAGGTAATTACCTCAAAATGGAATCCCAAGTCCATGCGGGTAAATACGAAGGGCTATCCAGATTCCGATTTAATCAACATTCAAATCGACTCTATTGAGAGTGATTACCTTAATCTGTTCAATTCCTACACTATTGAACGAGTCATACCGTCCTTGGAGAAAGTGAAACAAGACTATGCTAGAATTCGATCAGAGGCAATAGTTGCAACTGGTTACACTCCCGCAGGAATTAGTCCGACTGCATCAAATCAAACAAATTTGAGTAAATCTCTTCTACTTGCTGATGACGATAAATTGTTTCTCCCATTTCTGGTAAAATATGTAAACGATTCAAATTACAAAACTGAAACAAGAAAGAAATATAGAACAACTGCCAATTGGATAACAAAATTTGAAAAGAAACTTGGGATACAATTGTCCTTTGACGACATTGATTTAGATTTCTATGATCAGTTTCAACAGTTTGTGACCTCGAAAACCTATAAGCCATCAAAAAATAGTGAACCGAGACAGTACAGTCTAAACTACTTCGGATCTTTAATCAAATGTATAAAACATGTCATGAGAGAAGCCGGTCCTGACGGGAGGTACAACTTACATAATAGCAACTCCTACAAAAATAAGGCATTCAAAGTTGGACACGAAACAGCTGACACCATTTATTTAAACATGAATGAATTAATCCGAATTCATCAATTTGTTCCAACCGTTCACAACATATCAGAAGTTGTTTCTGATCCTAGAGTTGAACAAAGACTTAGGGCAATAAATGCGTATAAATTGGCAAAAAATAAATTTCTCATTGGTGCTTTCACTGGCTTGAGGGTGTCTGACTTTAACCGATTGGAAGAGGTTAACATTCGAGATAGTTTCATCCGAATAAAACCGCGCAAAGGGACAGGTAAAAATGAAGATGTGGTAATTCCTATCCATCCAATTGTTAAAGAAATCCTGCAAAGTGGTTTTGACATTGCAACCCCCATTTCCGATCAACACATTAATGAAAATATTAAAAAGGTTTGTCGCTTGGTGGGGATAAATGAGAACGTCGTTATTCATCGTACCGAAGGAGGCAAATTGATCGAAAGAAAATATAAAAAATGGCAGCTTGTATGTACCCACACAGCCAGACGCTCTGGTGCAACGAATATGTACATTGCGGGAATTCCATCCATCTCAATTATGAAAATTACAGGTCACAAAACTGAAAAGTCATTTTTGAAATATATCAAAATCAGTCAGGAAGAGAATGCGAGGTTATTGGCTGACCATCGGTTCTTCCAATAAACTACAAATAAGGACTCTAGGAACCTTCAAGATCCAAATGTGGCTTCTGGAATCGTTGCTACGTCTTCATGTTTAGATCGGTTATTGGCATATACAGTGCTCAAGTAAAAATCCCGTCCGGGGTACAAAAAAGCAGCAGTTCATGCGGCTTTTTTCGTCTTAGGGAACAATATCATATTTTTCCCCTCATCCGCCATTTGAGAACACTCCGTAAGTATTGCCTAATCATCTATTCATCAAAGACGGGGTATTTATGTATACTAGAGGATTATAGTTCAGTTCAAATAAGTGACTTTTCATGCAAGCTTTTGGGATATTATGCTATCGCCCTACTTGCCTAGACTTAAATTCGTCAATAACCAAAATCACTCCCTCTGCGAGTCCTCCCCGAGCCGCTGCATCACTTGTTTCACATCCTCCGTATCCGGGTATAATTTCAAGATACTTTCAGCCAGATTCAACGCTTTTTGCTTGTCGTTATTCTTCAGATAAAACTGCAGCAATTCCAGGCGGCTATTTAAATCATCAACTGCCGCAATCTCTTTTTTCAGGTAGATCTCGGCGTTAGCTTTATCCTGTTTGAAGTCATACATCATGGCGATATTGTGATTTACCCTTGGGTAATCAGGATCAGCTTTACTTGCCTGAATCAATGTTTCCAACGATTCATCATATTTACGAAGCTCACTTAGCAACAGTCCCAACGAGTACCATGCATGAGCATCATTCGGTTCTTTTTTCAAATAAGTTTTGAAACATTGTTCGGCCCGATCATTCTGCCCGGTTTGATTATACAGATAGGCCAGGTTCAGATTCACAAAAAACAATTCCTGGTCTTGCTCCAGGGCTGCTTTAAAATACGTCTCAGCCTGGGGATATTGTTTCTGGTAGTAATAAAAGTTAGCCAGGTTGATTTTTCCCGTGGGAAAGTCGGCATTAAAGAAAAGCACCTGCCTGTATTCCTCCAGCGCAATGTTGTAGGACGCTTTGTACTTAGCAGGAATATTCTCGCTCCCGATCTGAACCAGGTTTTGAACCGCTGCAACCCGCACCGCTTTCGTATCATCGGTCAGTTTACTCAATAAACGGTCGATATTTTGCTGATTTGGTTGCTGCAGCGTACGCATTGCGGCAAGCCTGAACGAGGGATTTAGATGGCTCAGATAAGTATCGACCACCACGCCCAACGAATCCGGGAAATAAGTTCCCAAATCCAGCAGTGCCAAATTTCGGATATTGGGCGGGTAGAGTTCATTTCCTACTATTTCCTTGAGTTCGACCGCAGCGCTTGGCTTTCCATCCTTTGCCCCTTCAAATGCCTGGGCGTAATGATACCGGCGCTGGCTTCCAAACCACTCTGTAACATACCTGTCCGACCATTCATTCGATTTGTCTGTATGACATTGGTTGCAGGCATTTGGCGTACCGTTTTTTATCGAAAGGTCCGGCCGCGGAATCCGGAAGCTGTGATCGTTGCGGTAGTCAACTCCCATGTAATAGCGTCCGTGCATGTGACAATTGACACATTCGGTTCCTGAGCCAACACCGAAAACCACTCCCGACTCGGAAACAACCGCTTTACCGGCCTCTCCTTTGCTTTTATGCCGATGATGGTTGTAGGTGTCGTAAATATCCTTTTGGTGACATTGCAGGCAAAGCTGGTTGCCGTCGAACAGGCGTTTCCCGCTGTGCACGTTGTGGCAATCGTTGCACTTGATGCCCCGCTCGTACATTTTACTTTGCAGAAAGGAGGCGTACACGTAAACTTCATCCCGGATCTGCCCGTCAACAAACCATTCCGGCTCGTCGGGCAAATTGGGCACACTGTGGTTATAGGGATTCCCCGAAGCATATTCAATATCGCCCAGAGAGCTTTTCCGGGAGTGACACCGAAGGCATAGGTCAACATATTGCGTGTTGTCAATTCCGCTGGTTTTAACCTGTAAGCCAAAATTCTGAAAATCGGCCTGGGAATATTTGGGTAGTTGCGCCCACTCCACATGATCTGAACCCGGCCCGTGGCATGCCTCGCAGTTCACATCAATCTCGGACCAGGTGGTTTTATAGGAGTCCGTTTCCGGATTGTAACCTTTCACCAGGTTTGTGGAGTGACATTCGGCGCACATGCCGTTCCAGTTTTGTGCCTGGTTGGTCCAGTGCAGCCAGTTGGTGTGATCGATTATCTCCTCGTTGTAGGTAGAGTCGGCCATGTGGTACCAGTTTTTGTCCACCGTATTCCAGGTAACCGGCAGAGTTTGAACCCGGCCACGGTCAAACTCAACCAGGTAATTTTGAAGCGGCGTATAGCCGAAAACGTATTTCACCTCAAAATCGTGCATCTGCCCGTCTTCACCATCGGCTGTCATAAAGAACTTTCCGTCCTGGCGGTACATCCGGTAAGTGCGCCCCTGCGATTCCAGGGTTCTGTCTGAAAAATCGCCTAACACCGTAGAGTCATTGGCCAGATCCATGGCATGGTCGTGGTGCGAACCTTTCCAGTCATTGTATTCATTCATGTGACATTCGGCACAAACCTGCCCACCCACAAAACGCGGTTGAGTAGCGACAAGGTCGTGCTGCGGCTTTAGTAAAACCAGCTTCATGAGCAGGAGGGCCGGGAAGAGCAAAACGAGCACCATTCCCAATATTCGGATGACTTTTTTAGAGGCTTTAATATCCATATTTAAACATACCTAACTTGTGACTGATCGAATTTACTGCGCCGAATCGGGTTCGCGGTGTCTACCATGACTTTGTTCCCTTTAAAAGCAACCGGGTAATAGTCCAGCGCCCGGGTAGCCGGCGACATAATTACGCCACCGTCTTTCTCAAATGCTGAAGCATGGCAGGGACATTCAAAGCGATCGTGATTCGCATTGAACTGAATAATACATCCCAGGTGGGTGCATTTGGATGACACGGCCATAAAACCGCCGTCATCCAACCGATACAGAAAAAAATGAGCTGAACCAAAGGGGTACACACGTCCTTTCTCAAAGAAATCGACATCGCCTGCTTCATAAAAATCAGCCAAATTCGGATCAGCTTTTTTAAGTTTCAGAAGACGAAAGAAAACGTAGCTAATCTCCAGGCTCACCAAGGAGTAGAATAGACCTTTGAAGAATTTTCGTCTGTTCAGTTTTTTCATATCGTTCTTGTTCGTGGCTGTCATTTTATTTTGTTATTCAACATTGGGCTTTAAAAAATCAATTGCATCCCCTCGCCTCTCAGCAGGCTGCCAACAAGTGTCATCACCAGGTAAGCGACAAGAATAATGGTTCCCGATGCCAAAACCAGCTCCATCCGGTCTGCTTTCAGCTTTTTCCGAAGGTAATATAGAAATCCTCCGACCGGAACAAAATACATCAAAACAGGAAATACTCCCTCGGTAATTAAAACAGGTGTGCCCGGAAACCAATGGTTAAAGTCGAGCAACAGGTCGTCAACCAAAATTAAAAACAAGGTAAAACCAACGGTGGCTATCGCTGAAATCAGGCTGATTCGTTTGCCATTTTCTGAATAAAACCAAACGCCTTTATTTATACTCCGATAAGGGAGAAACGGGACAATGATAAAAAATTCGATAACAAGCAAGGGGATCAAAAATGAAGCGAAGGCGGGGTGCATATGCATGAGCAGTTCCTGAAAGCCCATAAAATACCAGGGCGCCTTGCTCGGGTTGGGGCTTACCAAAGGTTTGGCCTTATCCAACAAGGGGGCATCAACGAAAAACGAAAAAAGCAGCAATACAAACACAACAATAAGTGCTGTCAACACCTCTTTGTACACCAGGTTGGGAGAGGTATCTACCTTTTCTGCCTTTTCTGACGACGGGATTGCAACACCTTTCGCTTTACGGACCAACCAAAAATGAATGGCCATAAAAAAGACCATCAGCAATGGCAACAAGCCGGTATGAAAATTATAAAAACGCAGTAAGGTTTCTTCGGTTACAGCATCGCCACCACGGATCATGCCTGCCAGTGAATTTCCGACCAACGGAATATAGCTCAGCATGTTGGTCATAATGGTGACCGCCCAAAACGAGAGCTGGTCCCAGGGCAAGAGGTAACCGGTAAAGTTGGAACTAACCACAAAAAACATCAGCAGCAAACCGTAAAGCCAGTTTTTACGGCGTTCGAAATAGATGGCCTGCGAATAAAAAACCCGCACCAAATGCAAAAACGAAACCACCACCAGCAGCATGGCACTCCAGTAGTGAAAATTACGGAGTAAATTACCAAAGATCACTTCATCCTGAAGGCGAACAATCGAATCGTATGCGCCGGCACCGGAAGGGACATAAGCAAAGCAGAGCATCATCCCTGTTACAAAAAGGATAACAAAAAGCAAAGCAGCAATACCACCTAGCCCGAAAGTCCGGGTAAATACGATCGCTTTTGGCTCTATTTTCCGGGGATGCAGGTGCAACAGAAATTTTGTAATGGCTCCAGCCATCGATGGGTGTTTCATAGGTTATTTTTAATCGGTTTGGCAGCAATCCCATTTGGGGAAATGATACCTTCATCGTCTTCCAACCGACAAAGGCTGCATAAGAACCGCCCGAATTTACCCAAAATATTTCGAAAAGTACCCTTATTTGCTCAGTTGAGATCTGATGTATTCAGTAACGGATGAATACCGTTCCGATTCCGCAAAATCTAAAGAAGATTTACAGCCAACATCAACCATCGAATGATTTGCGTCTTTAACAGATTCCCGTCGAGCGGGGCTTGAAAAACTGCGGCGTTATCAACCGGTTTATTTTCTTGCTGCAGGGCATTAACCTCAATAACCGAATCGTCTGGATCAGATTTATCTATTGGCTGTGTACTGCACGAAACGAAAATGACAACAACAAGAAACAAAGCAACTACAATATTTAGCTTAATCTTCCGATTAGTATATTATTCGTCCTTCAAACTGAATGACGACCCGATAAATGACACCCGAAAGGTATCTTAATAATTTATCGCTAGCAGTTCATATCGCCCTTTTTCATCCTAACAGATGAGACTTGCATAAGCAATTTTACTCATCTCTAAAAACCGCCTGTCTTCTTATCCCTCACCACCAATTTTTCATCCATCATTATGAAAGTTCAGTCATAGCAAACATGTATTTTAGGGCCTTTTTCTGCATCCCTGAGAAGACAAGAGAACATGTTTATTGAATTTTTTAAACGCATTGTAAGTTCCATTCTCTTTGATTCGCTCAGTGCGTATTTGAAGAAAAATATTACACGAAGTGCAGTAATTCCAACTCATCAATTTATTCCCGAGAGCAGGATACAGTCAATTACCGGCCCCCGGGAACAACTCCAACTGATTGTCCAATAGCAAATTCAGTCTATTTCAATTCAAGCTGTTGAATATCTGAAGTTTCGTCGCCTCTCAGCTCGGCATAGGTGTCTTTCATTTCCTGCAACTTCTCCGGGTTAGTTTCTGCCAGGTTATGCAGCTGACTATGATCCTCCTTCAAATTATACAACTGATAGTCGCTGCTGTTACCCAGTTCGATGTTAACCTCTTTGGCAACAGCTGGTCCTTTATAAGGCGGAATCATGATCCAGTCGCCTTTGCGGAGCGCTGTTTTGGTGTTTGCTTCAACAATTAAACTCTCACGGCCCTGATCTGATTTTCCAAGCAAAACATCCAGGTGGTTTTGGCTGTCGGTGGTAATTTCTTCGGCGCCAACGAGCTTCGCCAACGATGCCAGTAAATCAATCTGGCAAATCATTGCATCCGAAACCGCCGGTTGAATTTGACCTTTCCAGTATGTAAAGAACGGAACACGGGTACCTGCATCAAACAAGCTGTATTTTCCACCACGCAAGTCTCCTGCCGGCTTATGATCGCCCAGCTTTTCAACGGCATCATCGTAATAACCATCGTTCAATACCGGGCCGTTATCGCTTGAGAACACAATCAGCGTATTTTCCAGCAGACCTTCTTGTTCAAGCGTCTTTACAAATTCGCCGATGCACCAGTCAGCCTCCAGAATTGCATCGCCACGGGGGCCCATGCCGGATTTGCCGACAAACCGCTCGTTCGGAGTACGCGGCACATGCGGTTGCTGAAGTGCATAATACAGGAAGAAAGGTTTGTCCTTATGCGTCTTTACGTAGTCCTGTGCGATGGTCAGAAAATGGTCGGCCATATCGGTGTCGACCCACTTGGCCGATTCGCCGCCTTTCATAAACCCGATGCGGGGAATACCGTTCACAATGGTGTTGTTGTGACCGTGATGCCATTTCATGGTACACAATTCCGGGTTGTCCAGCCCCGTTGGCTGACCGTCAAAATTTTCCTGGTAGCTCACTTCAATCGGATCATTGGGATCCAAATTGTCAACCATCCCGTTGTCGATATATACCGTCGGAACCCGGTCCTGGGTTGCTGCCAAAATGTATGACTCGTCGAAACCAACTTCATTGGGTCCCGGCGAAATGTGTGCATTCCAGTCCACGTTGCCTGTCCCCAATCCTAAGTGCCATTTCCCTACAACTGCGGTTTGGTATCCTACGCGTTTAAGCATTTTGGGCAGGGTTTCCTGTTCGGTTGAAATAATCAAAGGCGCAGATCCGGGCAGGATTCGGGCACTCTCATTCCGCCACGGGTAAACGCCGGTTAACAAACCATAGCGACTGGGCGTACAGGTTGCAGAGGTGGCATAACCGTTGGTGAAGCGAACACCGTTATTTGCCAGGCCGTCAATATTGGGAGTTTGAAGCTCGGTTGCGCCATAGCAACTCAAATCGCCATATCCCAAGTCGTCCAGGTAAATAACAACGATGTTCGGTTTTTCCTCCACCGCTGTAGGAGCCTTTGCCGGCTGACTGCAGGCCGTAACCAGCACAACTGCCATCAATGACATACTTCGTAAAACCGTACTCTTTTTGAATAATTTCATATCCGTGTCTTTTTCGTTTTTAAATGGCAGTGTCAAACTAGCCTTTTTTCAGACCACCCAAGTCGTTTTTCGATACTGGTCTATTTTGCTTACTCTGCAACCTTGAATTGATAGCTGGATGGCGATAAGTTTTTCGTTTTAGCGACAACCTTCACTTCTCCGGCTTTATTTTTTATCCGCACCAAAGCTGTTGCAATTCCTGCCTCTGTTTTAATCGCCCCTTGGTTCATGATTTCAGCAATCTCGTTGATTTCGAGATTTATCTCTCCGTCAAAATCCGGGCGGATAGTTCCGTTTTCATCAACAGCCGCGATATACAGAAACAAAACATCGTTACAACCAGCCCGAGCTTGCCGACCACTTTCATCAAGCCACACCCTTAATCCTGTCGGTTTCTCCGGCGTAAGCAAGCTTGTTTCGGCAACTGCTTCGCCACCGATAAAACCGATCGCTTTCAGTTCGCCCGGTTCAAAGGCATTCATTTTAAATGTAAATGGCGGATGACTCAGGTTTGTCGAAATAGAGTCCCGGTTCGGATGTTGCCGGGCAATAAGTTCTCCATTCAGATGAAGCTCAACTTCATCGCAATTACTGAAGACTTGCACATCAAGAGGTGATCTTTCATTCCAGTAGCTGGCGATTTCAAGCACTTTCCGAACTTCCGGATCGACCTGACTTTGGTAGAAATAATAAGCGAATTTAGGTAGACGGAAAATATCCATCAGCCCGGAATACTCAATGTCATCATGGTAACCGCGATTGTAATCGTACATCACCCAATAGCTGTCGGCAAAAGCCGCTGTTGCCAGATTATCGTTATGAGCTTCCTGCACGTTTCGGCACTGGTTTAGCAACCGGGCTTCGCCGTATTCCCGCTTCTGACGGCTACTGGTTTCAACTCGCGTGGTTTTATCCATTTTGTCCTGGTTCAAACCGGCATTGGTGGAATAGTACTCCCAATCTCCATACTCGGAAACCGAATAAAACCGAGTGGTGTCGCGATTTACATAGTCATCAGGATGCAAAAGTTTGTGTTGCCGGGCCTGAAGAAATATATCATAAACACCGTCCATCCATCCGGCGGAGTAGGTGAATGGGCCGGGATATTCGGCATGCGCAATGCGGTGCAACTGCTTTTGAAAAAATACCGGCATCCGGGTCTCGTTCAGTGAAACCTCCCAGGCGAGCACGCAGGGATGATTTCGGTCCCGGCGGATCAGCTCTTTTGCCGATCTGTAGCAATAATTCCTGAACTGGTCGTTGTCGCCATAATACTGCCACCCCAGGATCGCATCAAGTACGACAATCCCAAGCTCATCGCAGGCATCCATAAAAGCCGGGGAATGCGGATAGTGACACAATCTGATATAATCGAAACCTCCATCCTTTATCTTTTTAGCATCGCGATACTGGGCATTGTCGGAGAGCGCATAGCCAATAAACGGATATTCCTGGTGACGGTTTACTCCTCTCAGGAAGGTCTTTTGGCCATTGATGTACAAGCCATCTTTTTCCAAGCGAAACTCGCGAATTCCAAAGCGGGTCATTTCCTGATCAACCGGAATACCGTCAACCAACACGATCGTTTCAAGCTGATACAAATTGGGCGATGAAGGGGACCAAAGCCCGGGATTGGCAACCGGCACATCAACGATTACCGATGTATCGCTATCCGCGCCAATTTCAATTGCCTCCGATTCTTGCCGTGCAACCACCAGCCCGTTCCGCAAAACCGACTGAACCACAGTCGCCGACTTTGGCTCCTTGTTTTCGTTCACCACATGGGTTTGCACCCGCACAAGCGACTCTTTTTCCGCCACTTTAGGAAACGTGACAAAAACCCCTCCCCCGGCAACCTGATCGGCTGCATTGGGATGACTGACATGCACTCTATCTTTCATGATCATCCAGACATTGCGGTACAAGCCTCCGTACATATTAAAATCCAGTATTTTAAGCGGTTTGGGCCCGGTAACCGGGTTATCCAGATTGTTGAGACGAACAGCAATTGTGTTTGGTTTGCCCCACCGAATGTGGTCGGTCAGATCAACCACTACCGGCAGGTAGCCTCCATGGTGCTCACCAACCGCTGTCCCGTTGATCCAAACCTGCGCATAGTTCATGGCAGCCTCAAACTCAACGAAAATCTTTTTCCCCTGAAGCTCCTCCGACACCGGAAATGTCTTGCGATACCAACAGATTCCCTGCCATTGGTTATTGACAACCAGCGGCTCCATGTGGGCGGTGTGAGGCAGACTAACGGTCTCCCAATCCGCATCATTCAAAGCGGGATTCTCGTACGCATCGTCCCAAAATGTGCTATCGTTTAGCAACTTGAACCTCCACCCTTGGTTAAAATTCTGTCGCCCGATAGTCCCGGCCTTTAAAAAACAAGTGCCCGACAAAACGAATAGCAGTGTCAGCAATAAAGTAATCTTCTTCATGATGGTTGTTTCAATTCAAATTTTCAAAATTTGGGGACGGCTGTTTTTTCCCATTCCTCTAATTCAGTTTGAAGCAATTCCGCTTTTTCAGGATTGACAAAAATCAGGTCACCGGCTTCGCCAATATCGTCGCGAATGTTGTACAATTGAGACGGCCCCTGATGATACTTGATCAGTTTCCAATCGCCGTTCATAATCGCAGCATACTGGTTCTCGTACGAACGGAAAAAGTACAAATTACGTTCTGGGAATTCTTCGCCATGGATCAGCGGCATCAGGCTTTTCCCCTGGATGGTGGTATCGCTGCAGGGTTTACCGGATGCAATCTCCTGCAGGGTGGGAAAAACATCGAGCGTTTGGATTGGAACAGAGCATTCAGCTCCTGCCTCAGTTTTTCCCGGATAATACAGGATGAAGGGTACCCGTGCCCCACCCTCACCTAAAGTATTTCCGCCTGTTTTAGCGCCGCGCAGCGGATAGTTCGAAAAAAAACCACCCTGATCGGACGTGAAAATGAGGATGGTGTTGTCGGCAATGCCTTTCTCGGTCAGTGCTTTTCTTATGCGCCCCAACGATTCGTCCAGGGCAGTTACCATAGCTCCGTATTCCGCATAGCGATCCTCCCAGCCCAAATCTTTGTAATGCCGGATCAAATCTTTCCGTCCGATTTGAGGACCGTGGACGCCGAAATGAAAAAGCGAAAGTTCGAAAGGCTCATCCCGCTCGTAATCTCGGATGAAATCCACCGCTTTATCCGTCAATACGTCGGTCAGGTATTCACGCTGGTATTCCGGAAAAGGATTGTTCTCTTTCCAATAGGGCGGGTAATAATTTTGAGGATGGCCATGGGGGCATTCGCCGATTGCCTCGTCAAACCCCTGTCTGGAAGGATAAAAAGCCTCTCCGCCCAGGTGCCATTTGCCAATAAAAGCATTGTAATAACCCAGTTCTTTTAAGCACTCAGCATAAGTCGTCTCTTCCAACGGTAGCCAGTTACGCGAAGGCATCTGCACCGGATCATTCGGCCACAGGTTGAATTCATCTGTCGTATTCTTCGGATCTTCATTTGTAACATGGCGCGGCATTGCAAACCGGATGGGCTCTTTACCCGTCAGCAGCGATGCGCGGCTTGGGCTGCAGGTTGGCGTGGTAACATAGGCCCGGGTAAACTCCAAACCATCCTTTTTCAGCTGGTTAATATTTGGTGTATTGAAGTCTTTATTCCGGTAGCCCAGATCGGCCCAACCCAAATCATCGGCAAAGAAGATGACAATATTGGGTTTGTCAGAAGCTGCCGCATTCCAGGCAAGGCCAGCAGACAGTAGTCCGGTCAGTATAATTGTCTTCAATTTCATTCGTTCGGGTTTGTTTTTATGATTTAATTTTTATGGACTTTCGTTTCAATTAGATCCAAATCAACATCGCTGTCATTAATCCACTGCGAAGGAACATTTTCGCCGTTCATCTTTCGGTTGTAAAAATTTCGGGCCTGACCTGCAAACTCAAATTGTTCGAATATTTCGCCATTCCCCAGGATTCGCGGATCCTGCTGTTCAGTCAATTTCTCTATTAATTTCAATTTAAGCTTTTCTTTCAATTCTGAATGAACTGCCACTCCGGCCAGGTTATTGATGCAAAACGGATCTTGCTGTACATCGTAAAGTTCTTCGGCCACCCGCTTACCAAAATTCCACTGCCAGTACCTCCAGTCTGAATTGTGACGACGGGTATTCAAGATATAGCTTTTAGTTGGACTAGCATCGCAATTGGGGTATCCCACTTCGGGATTGCCCACCGGCCAACGCTCCGCTTCGAAATTGATCAGGTAAAGAAAACCGTCTTCCACGATTCCCCGGATTGGGTAACCTTTATCGTCAGGCCGGCCTACATCATGCCTTTCCTTCCCAATCAGCACATAGTTGCGTGAACTGGTTACGCGTCCATCATATTCAGCATATAAAATATCAGAGAGGCTTTTCCCCTCAATTGGCTGCATGCCGACTGATTGATCTGTCAATCCCGCCAGGTCGAGAAAAGTCGGTGCAATATCGATGAAGCTCACGTAGTCGTCAACCACCCTCCCCGGATTCTTTATCCCGTCGGGCCACATGATTGCCAGGGGCAGGTGGTTCGAGTATTCATACTCCTGACCTTTGATGCGGGGGAAAGGCATGCCGTTGTCGGCGCAAACCACCACAATGGTATTCGCGAGTTCACCGGCCTTTTCAAGTGTTTCCAGCATCTTCATCAGCTGCTTATCGAAATATTCAAGTTCGAACGCATAATCCAACAGATCTGTTCGAACTGTATCCACGTCGGGCCAAAAGGTGGGCACTTCACGAATCTCCTGCATATATTTGCCACCTTTTCTGATTCCGGAACCATATTCATAGGAACGGTGGGGTTCATGTCCGCCATACCAAAAACAAAAGGGTTTATCTTCAGGGCGCGACTTCAGGAACGCTTCAAAATTCGCTGCATAATCGATATCTGAAATACTACTCGTTGGTGCTTCGGTTTTCAGGTTATCGAACCTTGGGCCCGCCAGCTCCCTTCGTTTTCCGTTTACTTTTCCGGGGTCGCCCGGCGCCCATCCTTTGGCTACACTCCCGACAAAATAGCCATTTTCGCCTAGTGCCTCCGCATAGGTTTTAAATTTAGCCGGGAACCTTGGATTGTGGTTGCATGCCTCTGCCAGCTGCCAGCTGTTCCTTCCGGTTAAAATACTTGCTCGTGACGGAGCGCATTTGGCATTTGGCGTGTAGGCATTGGTGAACAGGATGCCATGATTGGCGACTCTGTCGAAAGCCGGAGTCTTGATCCACTCACACCCGTATGCACCAAAACTTTTCCACGACGCATCGTCGGCAATGGCAAATAAAATGTTGGGCTTCGGAGAAACTGCTTTCGCCAGGCCAGCAAATGTTAGCAACACCAATGCAGCTCCGGCTATTTTCAACAATCTGTTTTTCATTTTTATCACTTTCGAAAATTTTTCTGAACGACCAAGGAGTACCTAAAAACCTGCGTTGGATTTTAGCATCAGCGATTGTGCGGATGTTTGATCCAACACAACCCCCTTTTGGCAGTTCCCCTCGTAACTATTATCAGTTATTTCAACGCTTTTGCAATTCGACAACTCAATCAGCGGAGCATCGGGATACAGCTGTTTGGCATCAAACGTCTGAATGATCGTGTTTCCTTTTACAACTAAACCTTCTACCCGGTCGGCCCATACGATGCGGTTATCAAAAGTCGTAATCTCGTTGTTTTCAAACCGAATGTTCCGGTCGTAAATAATTTGGGAGTTATAATTTGAACCAAGTTTTGGGGTAATGAAAAGCACCGCATGCTCGGTTCCACTGTAGGCACAGTAATCGAATGTATTGTTGCGAATCACGACATCTTCAACCGCCCCGGATTCAAACCAGAAAAAAGTTTCACCCCGGAAAAGAATTGACGACATCATAGATGAGAAGTAGTTATTCTCAACAATTGTTTTCAGCGGCGTTTTCAGCACGACATTCCGCGCCCGGTGGTCACGGATCGTAGATCCGCGCATGGTAAAAGTCGGGTTCCAGGTTTTGTTTTCCAGTACATCGCCAATTTTCAGATCTTTGGCCAAAGGTCTTTCAAATTGAAGATCGATAAAACGTTCGTTTACCGGCTTTGCTGCCAGGACAGTATTAACTTCCCCTCTGCCCGGATCCGGGCTTTTTATGAACCAAATTTCATCCCCCGGAGCGGCAAACTCAAACCCGTATTGCTCAAAATGTTTCAGCTCAACACGCACCGCGTCTTCCCTGAGTATTTTACTGACTTCGACATAAGTACCATGAACATTGGTTCCGTCATCAAGCATATTCTCGAAGCGGCAATTTTCTATTAAAATATCGCCTTTACAATTCGCAAAGTGCGTTGCATCAGCGGTGGATGATACGACGCGCGACGAGCCCTCGCGCAGGTAGACTCCGCAATTTAAAATCGAAATATTTTCCGTCCGCTCAAACAAATACGCCATTCCCAACGCATGATGTACCACAGTATTTTCAAAAAGCACATTTTTCGATGATTTCACTTCAAACGCGGGAGCGTAGCGGTCGTGTTCCCGATCTCCTTTTGAGCACAAAACGTCTCCCACTTCGGGATAGTGTTTCAGTTTCTCGTGAACGCGTAATAACCCACATGGCATTTCTTCCACCCATCTCGGCGAACTGTGAAAATCCCAGGCTCCGTGCGCAACTCGACTTTCAACTTTATCGAAAGCCAGCGTGCTGCCTAATTCCGGATAGTTAAATCCGTCGATATTCGGGAATTGTATTTGTTCGTTTTTCAGTTGCCATGAAAAGCCCTCCGTATAAGGCAAAACGTCAATCCATTGTTCCTTTTCATTGACTGCAAGAACCTCGCTTTGAAATAGAAAAGGAATATCCCAATCGATAGTCAAGTTCCGTACCTGAATTTGATCACAGTCATCGAACAAAAACGGCATTACTTGCCCGTGAAAAATAAACTCAGAACCGTTGCCCTCGATCTCGACAGATTCAAAACCTTCAAAGTTGAAAATGATCCTCTTTAGACCGTTGCCGTGATTGGTTACGACGCAGTATTTTTCCAAAGCATAATCGGGCCGAAAAAAATAGATCCCTTTTTCAAACACCAGTTTGATATTCGTATCCGTACATCTTTCCACTGCCGCACGAACCGTTTCTGTCATATCTCCGGCAGAGGAAGTAAAATGAAGCACCTGTTCTGCCCTTGCATACAGCGCAAAAATTAACAGGAATGTGATTAGTTTTAATTTCATTTCAATCGAATTATTTCGCCCATAAACCAGACCAGCGTATTATCTACAATAATGGTAGTGTAATTGCCATTTGGAGCAACAAGATCGGCAATACCGCTGTTTTTTGATTTGTTCTTTTTACCCGGTATTAGCACAATATTACCCTCTGATGAACGCGAATCCAGCTGCAAACGAAGTAAGAATAGCTCGACAGGTCAGAATGTAGTGACAAAAGCTACCCGAAATGAGAAGATACTTTTAGGGCTTTGGAACTGACCTGAAGAAAAGGTCTTAAAAGTATTCGTCGTTAGCTGCTTTAAACTCTGCGAGCACAGCCTCCTGTTTAGATGAGAGTTTCTGTTTGCTCAAAAACCAAAACACCCTGCGGCCGATAAGGATATTTTCGTCAAGAAGAGAAAATGACTTCTCAGTGATGAGTTCACTCCCCGGATTTTTTTGCTCCATCAATCTCAGAAATAAATCCACAACCTGAAACGAATCAAAATCGGGCAAAAACTTTCCGATTTGGTCAAAGTAACCCGCCGGTGCTGTTCTTTTTGTTTTTAGCAATGAATTCAGAGAAGCGACCTTTTGAAATTCGTCATCCGTGCTCAACAGATTCAATATCGTTGAAAAGTAAACCGAATCAGGAGCTTGTTCCAAATAACGAATTTGGTATCTACTCCATTCACGCATATCGGTGTAGGAACTCCTTACGACCGACGCAACAGTTTCAGTATCAAATAAGCGCCGTCTGGAGATTTGTTCGATGGCATACAACTTCAAATTATGTTCGGCGTTAAGGTAACTTCTAAGGTTTCCTGGGCTCAACGCGTCTCCGGAGATTCGCCTGATCGAGTCACAGACATCGCCATTGCCCCACCTCCACAGCGTATAGCAAGTCAGTGTCGCTCCCCGGACTGTTGCATCATCGTCAAGCACGATTGTAGTAGCACCTGAGACAGCATCAACTCCCTCTGAACTACTGGTTTTCGTAATTTCAATCAGGGAGATCCCACCGAAAGGAGAAGACTGATCCTGAAGAATACGATCTAACTTTTGGTAATCTTTCTTTGAAAATGGCTTGCCTTTATTTTTCTCCAGTTTGTTGCGCTTCTCAAGTTCAAAGCGTTGATATTCTCCTATCAGGTTCCAGAAAATCCGAACGGGAACTATTTTACAAACACTGTCGTCACAATAGACGGAAGGGACATCCAAAAAATATTCGTTTGGCAGCCCGTCGGGGCTCTTTCGTTCCACCAGATCGTACACTAGCGGCTCTTCCAAAAAATGAGCCGGATCAGAGAGGACGACTCGATGCATCGTCCCTCCTGAATCCGTTCCGGGTGCAAGTACTCCATGCCGGTTAGCACTGCAAGCTAACAGAACCAATATTAATACAGTATAGAAATAATGCCTGGTCATTACGAGTAGCAGCGTACCTCAAACAATTTTGCGATTTTAGCGCCATAAGTTTCCTTTAAATTAATACGAACAGCTGTAGTCCTGACAGTATCAAAATTGAATTTCACCAACCTGGTTTTATTCTTCTCAATTGAACCAATCTTCACCCATTGCCCATTCACTCTTGCTTCGAGATCAAGCGTCTTCATGAGTTCAACAGGAACGTCGTTCCAATGGGTTTCATCAACAGTCGATTCCTTCAACATCATCAGGTTTCGCTTGACATTTGTATCACACTTTAATTCAACTTTCGACAAGTCAATTGGTTTTTCCCATTCCACTTGCACATTTGCAGGTAATCCTTCCGATGCCCAATGGTGAACAACACCCTCAAAATCGCGGGACATTCCATCTGTTAACAATCTGGCATCACCCGTTGAAGTTGATGAACCAAAAATTGCGGCAGCTTTTTTTGCCAGATCAAGAGTGTCATTTGCCGGTCTATTCGGAATAAAGGCGTCGTCACGCAGGAGTTGCTCTTGCAGTTTATTGATATACTTTTGTGCGATATCGCGAGGTTGTACTCCTTCGTGAACACAAAGCGCTGCTGCAGTTCCCACTGCCTGTCCCATTAAAGAACAAGTTGCCATCACCCGTGACGAGGATAATGCAATATGTGTTTGACTTATATTTCGCCCCGCAAACAAAAGATTAGTAATATTCCTGGAATAAAGGCTGCGGAACGGTATTTCGTAAACCCTTTTAAAATGGTAATGGAAATAACTTGGCGGGTCGGCCAGATTCTCAATCCCTGCCCAACAATGTTCATCCAGCGACCAGCCACCGTAAGCTACAGCATCATCGAAATGCCGATGTTCTGTTAAATCCTTTTCAGAAAGAATAAAATCGCCAATAAAACGACGAGACTCCCGTCTCCCCGGCAATGAGCCCACCCATTCCAGAGCCATGTTATCGGCTTCGGGAAATTTTCCTGAGTTCTTAATGTAGTCCCAAACGCCATGCAGGTATCCCATTAGCTTATGGCGGTTTTTTTCGGCATCGGCGATTATGTCGTCATTACTTCCAATCTCAATCCACCATATGCCATTTTTAAAATTGACCAGGCTTCGTTTATGGTTCGCATCATCCCCCTCGTACTTAATCGCATAATGGGGCGGCTCATAAGGCATCGGTTTTCCATAGTCTTTTGCCGATATCAGCAAGGTAGCCCCCATTTGCCAGCCATCAGGCTGATCCGGAGCGAATTTTTCATCAAATTCCGCCTTGCCCTCCCGTCCGGTTCGGTATTCGGCACCGGCAGTAGCTGCCAGCAAACCGTCGCCCGAGCAATCGATAAACTGCTTGGCTTCCAGTGTATATTCAATCTCGGTTG
>ENA-UOWO01002913-UOWO01002913.1-activated-sludge-metagenome-genome-assembly--contig:-NODE-2913-length-20524-cov-5.449558_pt1 | contig 20524 bp, 25 predicted proteins | sample MGYA00238148_ERZ761564 | MGnify/ENA primary metagenome ERZ761564 (study PRJEB28885, sample SAMN05720194) | activated sludge metagenome | isolation source: Anaerobic digester | place: USA... | reverse complement strand
TAAAAGACTTTTTAGTGTTATCTAATGGAACGAAAATCAAGAACCATAGATTTCTAAAACACTATGAAAGAATTTTAGCTGAAAATCAAAAATATCTATCACGAAAAAACAAAGGATCAAATCGTTATGAAAAACAAAGATTAAAAGTTGCTAGAATTTATGAGAAAATAACCAATTCTAGAATGGACTTAATTCATAAAACAACTAACAATCTAATCAATCAATTTGACACAATCTATTTGGAAGACTTGAATGTGAAAGGAATGATGAAAAACCACAAAATAGCAAAAGCAATTAGTGATGTTAGTTGGGGTAAATTCATAAATATCCTTGAATATAAGGCTAATTGGAATGATAAACAAATCATTCATGTAGATAGGTTCTTTCCTTCAAGCAAAACCTGTTCTAAATGTGGATGGATTAATAACCAACTAACACTTAAAGATAGAACTTGGAATTGTCCTGAATGTGGTTCAGTTCATGATAGAGATTTTAATGCGGCAATTAATATCCTTAACGAAGGATATCGTAAAAATATATCAGATGGAACGTCTGATTACGAGCGTGGAGCAAAAATAAGACCATCTTATGGCATAGGCAACGAAACGCTTAAAGAGAGGGAAACTAGTGTTCCTGAAACTACTACATCTTTAGTGTAGTGGTAGTTCATATAGTATTTTTAACTCTAAAATAGAAAAGGAGATTAAATATCAACTTCTTGATAAGTTGATAAAAAATTTAAATTAATTTATGTTTGAAATAAATAAAATTTTTAATGAAGATTGCATTTTAACCATGAAAAATCTACCAGAGAAGTCTGTCGATTTAATAATAACATCACCACCATATAATACATGTGTAAAAAGAAAAGGAGGGCCCACAGATATTGGTAAATATGATATTTATAAAGATAATAAAACAGAAACTGAATATATTGATTGGTCTATAGAAATATTTAATGGTTATGATAAAATTTTAAAAGATAATAGAGTTGTTTTATATAATTTTAGTTATTCAATAGATAATCCATCATTACCTTATAAATTAGTTTCAAAAATTATAGAAAGTACAAATTGGAATATTGCAGACACAATCATTTGGAAGAAAAAAATGTCCATTCCACATCCTGCGAGTTATAATAGATTAAATAGAATATGTGAATTTATTTGGGTGTTTGCTAGAAAATTAGAAATGAAAAGTTTTATAACATCTAAAAAAATAGCAAGTATTTCAGAAAAAACAGGTCAAAAATATTATGAAATTGTTGATAATTTTATAGAGGCAAAAAATAATGATGGATCTAATAAATTAAATAAAGCTACATTTTCAACAGAGTTAGTAACAAAATTAATTGATATATATGGACAAGAAGGTGATTTAATTTATGATAGTTTTTTTGGAATAGGAACAACTGCATTAGCGGCGATAGATAAAAAATGTAATTTTATAGGCAGTGAAATTAGTGAAAAACAATGTGAATACGCAAGACAAAAAATACAAATTTTATAAATTATATTTTTTCTGATTTTCTAAAGTTTCAAATTCAATTATTTGCTCTGGTGTTGCTAATTTTTTTATATTTTTTGGGTACAATTCAATTTCTATTTCTTTTAAACTGCCTTTTAAAAAAGTTTTCATATTAAAAAATAATACGTCTTCATTTTTATATATTTTAATAATTCGACCTAAATTTATATTAGTTTTCCATTCGTAGTCTGCTAATATTATTGTTTCAATTTCATATATTTTACCTTCTACTAAATTTTTTGACCAAACTACTTCAAATGTTTTTATATATTTCATAAATTATATTTTTTTGTAAGTCCACGAATTTCTATATCTTTATTTGTTTGTGAAGAATCTAATATATAATCATCCCAAGCGTATATTGAACCAAAACTATACATCACTTCGTAAGGCGCGAAATTACCAGGATCATCTAATTCTAAATCCTTTAAAATTTTTACGTTTTTATCTATTATTTCTCCGACTGAATTTTCGATTTCTTTTTGATCTTTTTCAATTTCGAAATTGTAATTTGATGCATCTAAAATTACAAAAGTACCAATTGGTAAATCATCAATATCGATTCCTGATCTAAAATTTTCAAATAATTTTATTCTGTTCATTTATTCAATAATTTTTAATTTAGCACCACCTTTAATTAATTTTTTAATATCATCAGTTTCTAAATTTTCTTTAAATTTTTCTGTTTTTTTATCTTTATCTTTTAATAACCAATTGTTTCCAGAATTAGATGTTTGATAAATATAGGTTACCTCATTTTGAGTTAATTTTATAGTTTTAGCAGTTAATTTTTCATAAAAATTTTCAACATTATCTCTAATTAAATATATTTCAATTGGATACCATTTTTCATCTTTATAATATTGAATAATTAAATAATTTGGATTATCTAAAATAGTTTCATTTCTATTATATAAAAAAAAGAATTTCATATCAATATCTTTTCTTAAAAAGTTTTCAATGTTCATTGTAGATTCTATTTCACCTTTTTTAAGATTTTGTTTAAATAATTGATTGTTAAAATCTGCATCATTATATAAATAATCAATATCTTTATTGATATAATTATCATTAGATAAGCCAATTTTATAAAAATCTACTTTTTTATCATTAATACTATCTAATAGAGAATCTATGTCAGTTGTGATAGATTCTTTAATATATTGTTCAAATAATTTTAAATGTTTCATATATTATATTTTTTTGCAGTTAAATTAGTTTCAAAATTTAATATTTCATCTTCGGATAAATACCTGATTATTTCATCCTCAGATATATTATAATCTCTATTTGTGTCAAAAATTATTTTATAATCATAATCAACGGGGGTATCATTTATTATTTTTGCCTTCTCACCATCTGGACAATTTTCTTCCTCTGATAAGTGATCTTTTATATTCTGTTGATTTATTTTTTCAACATCTATTAAAATATAATCACCAACCTTATATTTTTTTATTTTAGATTCAAATAATTTTATATATTTCATAAAAAATTTAATTGTTTATGGTTTTTGTATATATAAAAAACCTTTACTAAAATAATTTATATGAACTACACATCAGCTAAAGACTGATGTGTTCCATTAAAAAGGTTACACTTTTTAATTACACTTGAAAAATCAAGTGGCTCGTTCATAGAAGCAATGTGATTTCCAAACCATCTTTTCATAATATTTATGGCTGAGTTTATATCACGATCTATTATTATGGTGTCTGATAATTTAACTTTTCTATCGTTTAATTTTATTCTTTCCTTAAATATAGTTCCAGTCAAACAATTTAATTGAGTGGTCCATTTTTCATCTATCTTTGTTAAATTAATATTATTTGATTGACATTTATAAGCAAGAAATTGAAGAAACATCGTTATATTTGATTTATGAAATGATTTTCTAATTCCTTTTTTATTTTTATTTGAACTTTCCTTTAACATTAAATTTTTAACAGTCAGATCACCTACCACAATAGTATTGTAGTTCATGTTCGCTAATTTTTTACTCTGAACATGTAGAGTTTGTTTGATTTGTTGATTCTTTTTATGATAACATTTATTTAATACATTTTTTAATTTTTTATTCCTTTTAGATCCTTTCTTGGTTTTACTTCTTTTATTTTGGATTTTACCTATTTGTTTTTGATAATAATCATTTATTTTCTTAGATTTATTTTGTAATACAATTACATCACCTTTATTATCAACACCAGTAGCTAATTTACTTAAACCTAAATCAATGGCCAATACTTTAGTTTTTATATTTAGTTTATCTTCATATTTAATTTCATCTTCGGTTATAATATCACACAACCATTTATTCCTTACATATTTAATTTTAATTTCTTTTATATTTAATTCATTTATATTTATTTTAGATTTATATTTAAATGATATTTTATTTATAATAATTATATTATTATCGTTAATGATCCAACCTGATTGATTCCATACAATTGTATGAAAATAATTATTATTTTCTATTTTTCTTGGTGGTCTTGCATTTTTATCTTTTTTGATTAAATTAAAGAATGATCTATAAGAACCAAACAATTCAGTTGAAATTGATTGAATTGCTTTTGAATTTAATTTTTTCCACTCTGTATATTTTTCTTTTAATTTAGGAAGTAAATTATTTAAATCAAACTTATTTAATATTTTTTTATTTATTTTATATTCATTTTTCTCAATTTCAAGAAGTTTATTCCATATATCATTTCTAATAGAAGATAAATCATTTAATTTATTTATTTGATCATTATCAGGAAACAATCTTATGGAAAATGTTTTTCTCATTTATACAACTTATTTTATATAAGTATATATAATTAAAAAATAATGGTTTTTTGTCAAATTCATCACAGAAGCTAAAAGACTTCTGTGTTTTCTTTGACAGTTCATATAAACATAAAAATAATTATTAATATGAGTAACTCTTTTGATTATTTTGATGAAATTTATTGTATTAATTTAGATGAACGACCAGATAGATGGCAACATGCAATGCAAGAATTTACTAAAGCAGGAATAGAAGATAAAGTTAAAAGATTTTCGGCAATTAAAGAAAATGACGGTAGAGTTGGTATAATAAAATCTAATCTTGCTATTGTTAAAATGGCAAAAGAAAAGAAATTAAAAAACGTTCTTATTTTTGAAGACGATGTTAAATTCATTGTTGATGATCCCCAAAAAGTTTTACAAACTTCTATAGAACAAGCAAAAGGATTGAATTGGTATCTTTTTTATTTAGGTGCAAATACACATGAAAAATTGATTCGTTTTAAACCCAATTTAATCTTATTAAAAAAGGCATTTGCGGTTCATTCTATGGCTTATAGTAGTCTTATGTATGACTTGTTTATAAAAAAATACGAAGGTCTTAATAAAATCTCACAATTTGGAGATATATTAGACGTGTATTTTGCACAGCAAATTCAAGAAAAATATATATGCCTTATGACTAATCCGATGATGACAACCCAAATGAATGATTATAGTGATATTGAAAAAAGAGAAGTGAACCAAGAATATATCGAAGAAAGATATAAAAATAATATAAAATAATATGAGTGAAAAAGAGAATAATACAGGTAGTGTAGTTATTAATAAGCCTTTTTTGGTTTTGGAACAAAATTTAGATCGTAAAGAAGATATGTATGCATTAAATTATTTTAATAAAATAGTTAATAGATATAATTTAAATGAAGAAGTATTTTCTGAACAATTTTGGAATTATTTAAAAGAGAAATTTAATATAAAACCAGAAAATATGACAGTTTTTTGTGATTTTCATTCTGATGTTAAAAATAGACAAGCAAAATTATATAAATATATAATTAGAATTGATAGACCTTATAAGTTAATGTTTCAATTTTATGATGAAGAAAGATTTAAAGATGATGATACATATGAAGATGAAAATATGAAAAAAAATAAAATATCTGATTTAATGATATATTTTGATTCAGATTCTTTTAAATTCGTAGATAAAATATTTGAAGATGTTAGAAATTTCGTTTATTTGAGACCATTAAATAAAACTTTTTTTGTTATATCAACCAATAGCATGGGATACGATTTAACTCCTGCTACAATTAAAGAATTTGACATACCATTGGATTTAAATTATGGCGATTCTTTTGTAGAAAAATATCAAGATATATTATATAAAATAAAAAATAATAAACATGGACTATTTATATTTCATGGAGACCCGGGTACGGGAAAAACTACGGTAATTCGTAAATTGATATATGATCTTTCAGATGAAAAAACGATAATATATATTCCATCTTATTTTATGTGGGATATCACAAATCCAGAATTAATATCCTTTATATCTAAATACAAAAATTCTATATTATTATTAGAAGACGCAGAAATGATTTTAACATCAGCCCAAGAAGATAGAAATCAAGCAGTTAGTAATATCTTAAATATTAGTGACGGACTATTAAACGATCATATGGAAATGCAAATAATAGCTACATTTAATGTAAGTAAAAATATTATAGACGAGGCTTTATTACGCAAAGGTAGATTGATGGTAGATTATAAATTTAAAAAATTAAGTGCATTACAAGCTACTAAATTATCTAAATATATTGGATTAAATAATGAATATACTGAACCTAAGAGTCTTGCTGAAGTTTATGAAGAAAAAGTTGGAAAGCAATTAATAGATAATGATAAGAATTCTAAAAAATTGGGATTTTCCATTGGCGGAAATTAATATATATGATAAAAAATATATGTTATGTTAAAAATATTTAGAAAAATCTTAGGATTGAAATATTTAGTTAATATTTCTACGTATGAAATTCACAATTTAAATAATACTACTAAAGCTTGTGGTATAGATAAAATGGCTAAACATAATAAGTGGTACATTACTGAAAAAAGATATAAACAATTATTAGCAGAAAATGGTGATTTTAATGGCTGTATTCATTGTAACAGGGAATACAATACCGATAAATTTTAATTTTTATTAAGTTCTGTGATTTTTTTAAATTCTAGTAATAATTTTTGCTTGTTTTCAGATGGTGATTGATTTATATAATCAATCACCATTTCATTTAATGTTAATGATGATTCACTTAGCTCCATCACATCTTCTCTATCTTTTAAAATTTCATTATCTGAATAAGTTATATTAACAAAGTCAAATTCAGATATTAACATTTCTATTTTAAGTTTATTATCTATTAATAGTTTCTTATTTATATTTAAACTTATATAATTATTATTGAATATTTCTTTTGATATATTTAAATCTGATTCATTTTCTAAATAAATTTTTTTAAAATTAGGACTTAATTTATTTTGAATAAATTTATCTTTATTTACATGAGTGTCTAAAACTATAAATCCTTTTTTTTCATCAGAATCTATGTTGTAAGGTGATGCCAAATTTTTAATATTTGCAGTTACGCCATTTTTATCATAACATCCATTATAACATTTTTTAAATCTTTTTAATTTAGAAATTATAATATCTTTTTTCGGAGAATTTAAATAATCAAAATTTAAAAAGCAGTATTCAGAATAATCATCTAAATTATCTAAATCTTCAATTTTAGAATTTATTGGAAAAATTGTAAATTTTTGTAATAATAAAACATCTATTTGTTTAGTTTTGTTAATAATTTCTATATTTTTCAAATTTTTAAATATATTAGATAAAAATGTATCATTTTCACCTTCTATGATATATACAGGTAAAATATTTGAAATTTTATCAAAAAGGTCTTGAACGAATTTTAATACATTTAAATCTATGGATTTAGTTTTACATAGAACGTTACCTAAATGAATCAAAATATCATTATCTTCAATATTATTTTTTAAATATGGTAAAAACTCATTGTAAAAATAATACTCCATATTTTTCAACCATTCTTTGGAAGATAAATTTTTTGATAAATTAAAATTGGTGTTACTGATTATAAAGATTTTTGACATAATGAATTTAATTTTTCTAATTTATCTTTTCTTATTCTTTTTAAATTAAATGCTTCTAAATCCCCTTCTATATAATCAACAGCAAACGTAACTTCAAGGTTATTATATTGATTTAAATTAGTATTAATAGGAAAAACTCCATGTAATTTGATATGATTTAAAAAAACTATCAACTTATAATTCATCGAGTTGCTTGATGAAAAAATAGAAGTGGTCCAGTTTAATATATTTGAATAATTTTTATATGATGTTTCTGCAATTATATTTATAGTTGGAGAATAAGGAGAATAAGCTGGAGAAGCAGGTATTGATATAAATGGATTTAATATTGAAATTTTATCATCATTTTTAATAATAATAGATTTTATTATTAAATCTATGTTATTAATATTTATAGGTATATTTATACCAGAATAATTCATAATTTTTTATATTATATTTTAAGAACTTTGTTTTTTAATATATAAATTCATGATTAATTATTTTGCATACGGGTCGAATATTTCTGAAAAAAGAATGAAGGAAGAGAGAAAGATTAATTTTATTTCTAGAAAGTTTGCAATTTTAAAAGATTATAAAATTGTTTTTAATAAAGTTTCTAAAAATAATGTTTATTTGGGATATGCTAATATTGTTGAATCGGAAGGGGATTTTGTTGAGGGAGCTTTATATGAAATAAATCCAGAGGATTTAAATATTATTAATAAATTTGAAGGCGCTAATACGAAACCGAGCCATTATTATAGAACAATTGTTAATGTTATTTGTGAAGGTGAATTAGTTAATGCTATAACATATATTGCAAATCCAATTATGATAAGGGAAAATATCAAACCTGATAAAAAATATTTAAATTATATTTTAGAAGGTAAAGATATTTTTAGTAATGAATATTATGAAAATTTAAAATCAACTATAACTATTGATTAATTTTTCTAATTTTTCTTTTCTTATTAGTTTTTTTTTCTATTGATGAAATTTCAATTTCACAATATCTTACTTCATTGATATTAATAGAATAAAAATAATAAATATGATTATCATCAAAATGTGGTAATGAATTACAAATAGAAACACTCATTGGTTTTCTTTTTCTAAGTAAATTACCATCATTATCTTTGTCTATATAATAATGATCGAATACAGGTTGTTTCGTTATTTTTATATTTGGCTTATTTGGAAGATCATTTAGAGTCATATTATTTCTTTAAATTTCTTTTTCTAATATTTTTATTGATTCTTTTGGTATATTGTTTAAATAATAATATCCGCCTAAGAAGTTTGGGTCTTGATATAGTTTATCAATTTTTGCCTGCTCTGAATCTATTTCAAATAATATCCATTTAATATTTTTATTATAATACTTTTGTGAATTTTTAATATCCATTAATATATCATACATCTCTTCTTTATAAAATAATTTCATACTATTTATTAAAGATTTACATTTATTAATAGAATCACATAAATATATTCGGCCATCATAGTCATGCGTAGTTAATTTGGATTTATGTTTTGGTAATATTCCATATTTTAATATATTCTTCTCATATTCTTGAATTGATAAATGATATAATTTTTTTGGAATTTCTATTTCTTTAATATCAAATTTGCTTTCAAATGTAATGTTTATAGATAATAAATTTTTTATGTACCTATAAATTTCATTTTTATCAAATTTTTTAACATTTTTCATTGCATAAATGTTTTCCATTTCCATCTTTGATGGAAACCATCCATATAAATTAAATAAGTTAGATAATACAATTTCAATAATATTTTCTATATTTCGTGTTATATGAACATTTAAAAATTTAATTGAAAATGTATTATTTGTTTTTTTATTTATTTCAAATTGTATATTATAACTTTTTATTAGGTCAGATATTCCTTCAATAGTTTTATCGATTTCATAAGTTTTTATTAATCCTTCTTTTATATATTGAACAAATTCATCAAAATTATATGTCATTTTTTTTAAATTTTTTTAAGTTAACCAAAAAGGATCTATATCTTCTTGGTCTTTTGATAAATCCACCCAGAAAAGTTCTTCATTTTTCTTTTTTTCTTCTTCTTTCATCCTTTCTACTTCTTCAATAACGGCTTTTAATCCGGATGCTTCATAGAGCCCGCTAGAATCTTCTAAATTATTTTCCATAGTGTTTTTTTGCTTCTTTTTTTGCTTCATCTTGCCTTCTTTCAATATCCTTTCTATATTTTAAAGCATCTCTTTTAATTTGTTTTGCTGTTTGTATAATCCATTCTAAATTTTGTCTTAACCGAATAGAAGCTACCTTAAAATCTTTTTTATATAATTTATAATAATCTAGTCTACAATAGTTTAATCGATCTATGATTTCCTCAATAGGATTGTTTTCATCATCGTATTCATCATCACTAATGGATGATACTTTATATTGTCTACCGTATTTTTTAAATTTCATATTCTTTTAACAATTTTTCTTTGTCTATGGGCACTACTCCTACTTCTTCACAAACTATTCCACCAGCCATGTTAGATATTTTAGCAATTTCTTCAATATCTATTTCATTTAATAAAATAGAAGCAACCGCTGCTACAGTATCTCCAGCACCTGAAACGTCAGCAACATCTCTAGGTGTACCAGGTATTATTTTACTTATAATTTTATTATTTTTTTTGTAAGATACAAAAATTCCATTTTCGGATAGAGTTACAAAGACATTTTCAATTTTATTTTTATGTAATAGTTTTGAACCTTCTTCTAATATCAATTTTCTGTTTGTACCAATTAAGTTTAATCCTTCTCTAAATTCTTTAAAATTTGGTTTGAAAAGTGTGACGTTTTTGTAGTATGAAAAATTTTTCTTTTTTGGATCTACTACAATTGGTATATTTGATGAATTTGCTTTATTGATTATAGTAGTTATAATAAATTCATTTAAAACACCTTTATCATAATCTTGAAATAAAACGCAATCGATATTATTAATATTAAATATTTCATTTATTAAGGATAGTAATTTATTTTGTTCATTAGAATCTAAATCAGATTTCATTTCTTCATCTACCCTAAGCATTTGATGATTATCACTACTAATTATTCTAGTTTTACAAGTTGTTATCCTGCTGTCGGATTGATAAATATATTTTTCTGATATTTTTTCTTTTTTTAAGAGTGACAGAAATAAGTCTCCCTTTTGATCATTTCCTATTACTGAGCATAATATTGGCTCACCACCTAAATTTATTACATTTGATGCAACATTTGCAGCTCCGCCTAACTTATTTTGTTTAACAATGATATCTACTACTGGGACAGGTGCTTCTGGTGAAATTCTATCTACATTTCCAAATAGATAGGAATCTACCATTACATCACCTATTATTAGGATTTTTTTATTTTTAAAAAGCATTAATAAAGATTTTTTAATCTTTATATTAGAAAGTTATAAAAAAGTTTAATTATCCAGCGCATTCATCTTTAGCTTTTCTCATTGCTTCTTGAATTTCTTGATTAGTTGTACCGGCATAGCCAGATGATGAATTTTGACTATAATAAGATTGACCTTTTTTTATAGAAACGCCTTTATTATTTATTGTATCCTGAGGTACTGCTATTGATGCCCATTCTTGTGCTAGTGATAATTGAAATTGGTTGTCTGTTATTTCATTATTTAACCATTTTTTTAGTCCTCTATTTTCTAATAAATATGCAGCCATTTTGTCTTGATTTATAGGTGAAAATAAATCATTGTCACTTAATCCACATTTAGATTGTGCGCCAATTAAAGTTTTTTTAATGAATTGATATTTCCCAACAGCACTAGACGGTCCACCGTTTTTTACCATCTGATCTTGCACTTTTTTTATTTCCCCTAAGGTCAATGCTGTAATAGGTTGAACTTTTTTTGTTGTTCCAGGTACAAATTCAGGTATATATTTATCATAGCCAAGCGTTGTGTTATAATCTTTACTTTCACCTGATGTAATTGTTTTAAATAGTGTTTTAGTAGCACAGTCAATATCACTTTCGTTTGATTGATTGGAAGATGCTTGTTCTTCTTCTGGTGTAGGCGCTTGTTCTTTTTCGTCACTTTGATTATTAGTGTTTTTCTTAATTTGTTTGGCTTCTTTTCTATTAAATTTAGCATTATCACAATCTTCTTTAGTAGGTTTAGAATATGGTTGATCTTTAAATTTATTTTCAGCATATGTTGCTTGGTATCCGCCTAAATTTACATATCCATTAGATAACTGACCATTATCATATTTTTTTTTAAGTTCGGCAGTTGATAAATTAAAAATATACGCACCGTCAAAATGCCATCTTTCAGATTTTGGATTTTTGAAATACTTACCCCATCTCAAACCAATTGCTTCTCCAACTTGACCAACAGTGTTCCAATCATCTGAATTTTTTAATGAAATATCAATAGCTAAACCATAATTATGATAACTATATCCTGGTTTAGCTGCGTTTCCAGTGCTTTGTAGTTCTTTTTGTTTTTCAATTGATCTGTAACCACTTGTGATATTTACTAAAATATTTTTAGCTTCACAAGCATTTAAAAATTTGATAACATATGGCCTAAATTCTGGATGTAATTGATTTATTTGATTTTGTGCATCGGTGCTCCACACTTTTTTAGTTTCTTCTGATGTTAATTCTAGATTTGAATTTTCAGATGGATGTTCTCTATAAGGTACTTCATCTGTGGCTGCTGCGTTTTCTAATTCTTCACACGCCTTTTTATTTTGATTTTCTATTTGTTCTTGGATTGTTCCAGCACCTGGCACTTTTTCAAATTCGCTACATTCATCTTCTGGAATAATTAAATCAATATCATGCTTTTTGTTATTAGTATCTGGAGTTCTTTTAAGAATATTCACTTTACCATTATCTACGATTTTTACATTATTAGAAACGAAAGTAGGTCTTTTCATTTTATATTCCATACACAGCATGTCTAAAAATGGTCTTAAAATAGGTGCGCCAACATTACCAATTAAACATGTAGGATTTGATAATTCATCTATGAATTTATCCATCCATTCAAAGAAATTAGTACCTAGTACAGCATCTTGATTAGAATCTCTAGAACCTAGATTTAGAATTTGTTTATTGTCCTTTAGTTCTATATTTATAGCATTTTTATTAGTATTTGTAATAGTTATTTTATTGAGTAACATATCAATAGTCAATTCTTGACCTTTTACATAAATTTGAGTTTTTTCATCAAATAAAAGAGAAATGAAATCTACATACTCTTCATCTGTTAGACTATTAAGTTTATTTTGAAGATTAATATTATAGTTTTCTGAGTATATGTAAAGTGGAGAATATAAATCATCATTTAGAAAAAGTACATTAACTATTTTACCAATCGCAGGTATTTCAAATTTTTTACCTGCTAATCCAGCAAAAGGTGCTGCATAAGGTATGTCTTCGACGGCTAAACAATGATAAAGTGTTTGTACTCTTACTTTAATTCTACCTTTTCTGTTGGGATCTTTATTATCCTCAACAATTCCCATAAATATTTTTCTATTAAGTTCCATATTTTAAAAATTAAATGCTTCTCTTGCACTATTTTCTAGCAAATTTACTAATCCAGCAGCTTCCCTCTTCGCAAAATTTCTAAAACTGGCTCTATTATTAAATCCAGGATCATATATATTATCTGGTTCAATTTTGTTAATATTAGTAGCATTTCTAAATTGTTTTAGTAAATTGTTTACTGCACTGCCCCTTATTTCTCTTAATTTTGTTTCTAAATTATCTAAATAATCTAATCCAGTATTAACAGCGGTTTGTTTGGCTTTAGTAATAAGTTGATCTAAATATTTTTTAGGCTCGTTATCTGTTGGTGTCATTTTTATTCTGTCTAATGTATTATAATATTCTTTTAATAACGGATCTTGATTTGTATTAGATAATGCGGTAGATTGAGCAATTAAAGGATAATTACTTGATCTGGTGACTGATTTGTAATAAATGTCAAAAGATAATGTAGAAGGTGTATTTAATGCTGCTGCTCCATAACCTCCTATTTCCATTTCTTCATTAAAATTTCTACTTTCAAAGAAATCAAAATAACAATCATGTAAAGTATATATAATTTGAGATTTCGGTGAAATTTCATATTCAACATTTCCATTTTTATTTTTTGGTATTTGAAAATTTCTCATGTCATTTATTTTGATTAACATATTAAATCTTAATAAATTTTCTGGAAACATATATCGTTGTTCTTTATAACTATAAATTATATTTTTATATAATTCTGATAAATACCAAGCTATCATAGAAACATCTTCATTTATAGTAATAGTTATTTTATCACCATCGCGTGTTATACCGTGTGTTCCATGATTTATTATTTTTTTATTTATATTATTAAGTCCGGATATTTTTGTGATATAATAAGATTTATTTTTAAAATTTCTTGATACGTTTTGACTTTCTTTGTCATTAGTAAGAATTTTTTCAAAAATTCTAAAAAATACATTTTTAAATTCGTTCCACATTTGTCTTCTATTAGCATATCCTACTGGATCAATAGTTGCATATTGATTTAAAAAATAATTTAAGCAGTTTGATACATTTTCATCATTAAAAAGAGGTGATAAATGATCAAAGTATAATTCAAAAGACGGTATAAGAGGATCTTCATACCAAAAATCACTACCGTAACCTTTACCTTCAGGATCATATTCTTTAAAAGAATATAAACCTCTTTTAAATGTATTAGTATCTTCATCATATTTAGATTGAACATCACGACCAACTTGTTGATCGCTATTGTCATACCAAAATTCCTCTTTTTTAGAGTCATTTAAATGATAAGGATCATAATTATCGGTGATTTTAGTTTCTATACCAAACAATTGTTTAAATAAGGCTGAATCTAAACCCAATGATTTTGCCAATGCTTCTATGGCTGTTTCTTCTGCATAGCCTTTAATATATCTAACAGCGTTTTTTCTGGCTAAATTTTCTTTTGTTTTTAATACGCCTGAAAAATCTCCACTAGATAAAGCATCTTTTAGTTTATTTTCATCTATTATATTTCTATAACTTAAGCCCATTTTTTATTTTTTATTTTTTATTTAAATTATTTTTTATTTCTAAAGGTGTAGTATCATACGCATCTATTGTTAAAGAATTTTCATTGATCCAATCATTAAGACTGTTTATAGTTTCAGGTGTTATAAGTCCAGCGTCAATTTTAGCTTTAATATGTGGTGGAATATTAGAAATAGAACTTATATTATTATATATTGTTTTAGCTATATCAGATTTAGAACTATTGGAATTTGGTGTGTTTTTGTTATTGGTGTTAGGTATAGGTTTTTTAATCACACCAGATTGCTTTTCTGATTTATCACTACTTGTAATTTGAGTTTTGCCATAATCTATACTTAAATCTCTTCTCACTAGTGTTATTTCTTGTTCTTGTCCACCAGTTCTTTTATATAGATAATTTATACCTGTAACATACCAATATCCGGATAATGCCATATTAATATTTGATCCTGGTCCATACTCATTTGAATTTTTAGAATATACATCATTAGTATTATATATTTCAATTCTAATATTTTCAAACCTTTTAATAAAGAAGTTAATTTTATTTAATGTTATAACCATTTTCATTTTTTCTACATTATTAAAATTATAATGATTTGACATTTTTGCAAATATATATTTTTCATGTGTATTATCAATGTCCACTTTACCTAAAAACAATTCATCATTTATATTTTCAGTGTATATTTTAGAATCTTTGTCTGACAATTGTTTTAAATTTCCTTCATTAGAAGATAATTTAGATTCATCATTTTCTAATTCTTTTAATGTTTTTTTAAATATTGAATTCAAATCTTTATCAAACCATGTAGCTTTAGCTTTGTATGATTTTTGTAAATTTATTTGGAATGATTGATTAACTAAATTAAATTTATTAAAATATTTATTACTAGATTTGAATGTTTGATTATTAGTTAAATATAACACACCTTCATCTTCTTCATCATTTTTTATAAACAAATCGTTTTTAACCCTATCCTTTTTATTTCTATCAAATTCATTTAATTCAATTTGTACGTTAACATAGTTTAAATTATAATGAAAATCGATAAACGTCCATACGAAAGAATCTTCTGATATGAAAGAATGTTCAGTAATTTTTTTAATGAAATTTAAATATGTATCACTAGGATTTATCCATTTCATTTTATCATTACTTTCTGTTACATTAGACGCAAAACCTAAATTCATTTGAAGTGCAATATCTTTTAAAACATTGAAGCTCGTTTCATTTTTAGATAGATAATATGTATAATGTAAAGAATCAATATTAAGTACTCCTTTTATTAAATATTGCATTTTTTCTCTTTTAGCATCAGTTTTTATTGTTTGATATTCAGTAACTCTAAAATCCATTCGTATAGGTGCGCCGTTTAAAGTATCATCATCTATTATATTGGTGTTTGATTTTATGAAAATACTTATAAGAGTGTCGTGATCAAATGGATAGATATCATTAAACAAGATATTTTTTGAATCATTACAATATATTTCTATTTCAGGTAAAAATTTATCGTTATATAATTTAACATAAATTATATCACGAACGTCTATCGTTGTACCATAACTTGATTCAATATCGTCAGTATTAGAAAGTTTGCATATGTATAAATATGGTACATAATCAAAAGATTGTATAAGTAAATCGGCTGATTTAGCATCATGTACCTGAAAGAATATAGGTTTTAATTTTATTGTAGATTTTTCTATAATTTTTATCATATGAAACTGTTTATAATTTGTATTCTATTGTTTTCATCAACTTTTATTTGTTGTAAATTTGATGTTGAATTGGTTGATAAATCTTTTATGGAAGATTGTTGAATTATTTCTTCTTTTATTTCTTGTTCTAATGTTCTATCGGTTGTGTAGAGTGAAGATATATTTTCTAGTTTACAAAAATATAATTCTTGACCTTCTTTAATTGAATATGGTGATATTATATTGTTTAATATCATTAATTCTTCAACATAATTAGGTGTTCCATAGAGATAATTAGATATTTTATCTAACCTCATTTCATATTCCCTAGGTACTACGTAAATATAAAGAGGAATTGTAGCAGAAAAAATTACATTTTTTTGAAATAAATTGTATAGATTATTTTGTTTTGAATCTCTCTTTATTTTAAAATTATAATTAGTATCAAATGATAATATTTTCATATATTTTATTATTTTCTAATATTTAAAGTTTTAGTATCTAAGTATGTGTTTGGTATAATACCAGATATCTCTTGAGGTTTAAATATCTTTTTTTCAGCACTCACAACCACGTCATTTAATTGATTGTTTGGACCTTTACCTTGTACTGGTTCATAAGCATATGTTCTTCTATATGAATTATTAAACATTCTCATTATTTCTTGTTTTCCCAAAGCTCTTGAGAATTGAATATTAAATGTAACTTTTAGCCATTGAGGCATATCATTAAATCCTAACTCATGACTTGATTCTATTCTTGCTGATTTTACAACTATATGATTGGTTGAAAGCCAAGGAGTATAAGGGTTGCCTATTGTTATATGCCAAGGAGTTGAACTAGTATTACCACCAGTCATTAATTCAATAGAGCCTCTTAATTCAAATCTATATATTGCTATTGTACTTGTTATTATGCTTTGTAATAATTTTTCTATTGTCGCAGCAGGTGTAGTTTGTGTTTCTTTAGCTTTTTCATCATTATCTTCAGCTTCTTTTGTTACTTGGTTTTTTATGTTTTCCCATTTTACTAAAGCGTCTGTATATAAACTTTTTATAGATTCCCAAAAACTACTTGTAACTTCTGTTATAAATTGCCACCATTGATTTAATTCATTTGCTTTTTCTTCTGCAGCTTTTCTGGCTTTCTTTATTATAGGTGACCCATCACCCCAGAAAAAAGTCATATCCGATGTACCCATAGCAAGCATGTTGTCAAGAATGTCTAGCATAGCAGAACCCGGATCCACATTCCCTATAAATTTTTGTTCATATGTAGTTTCTAATTCAAAAGAGAACTCAGATTGGATATTTTGTGAGTTAGGATCTCTATATGGACCTTCTTGCAATACATTGGGATCCCCAACTGGAATATTTGTAAGACCCCAAGGACTACCACCTTCTCCATTGACGGATAAATTTTCTTCTGTATTATTTAAAAAAGAACCTCTCTTGTAAAATTCAAAGAGCATACCTTGAGCAAAATCAGGTACTGGCATAAGAACTTTTATAGGTATTCCAAACTTTTCTGATATTTTTTCTGCTAATAATATATCAAATCTTTTATTAGTAGTTGTCCAATTTTCATTAAAGCTAAATGTACCAAAATTTTGGTCTGGTTTTAACCAACCTATAATAGTTGAAATTGGCTCTATAGTCATTTCTTCTAAATTTTCATATGTAAAATTACCTTCAGGAAATCTCCTAAGAATAATCATTCTATTGATAGGATAAACTCCTAAATCCCTTAAATATGCAAAATGTGACGCTTTCAATTTTAGTCCTGCACCAGGATTTCCAGATGATATATTAAAGTCTTGAATTAATTTTACATATATATTTCTATTATCCGAATTATATATGTTTTCTTTATAGTGTTTTTGTATTTCATTGATACCAAAATTAGATTTACCTTTAAATATTACATATTTTGGTATATTTAATTCAAACTCATTTATAACATTGGCCATGCTATCATAAGATGCTGAATTTAATTGTTTTGATATGTCTTCTCTATTAGTTTTTTCAAAAAGGAAGTCCATTTCAGAATAATGTGCCATCTATTTTATTAATTTTTTATTATATATAAAATATTTATACCTTTCTTTTAAAAACTTAAAAATAAATATTAATATATAAAACAAAAAATATTATTATGAAAAGAATTAAAACTTTTGAAAGCTTTTTAAAGCCCGCATTTTTTAATGACGTTAAAAATGTCATACTTTTTGATTGGGATATGGCAAGAGAAGAAGTTAAACAATGGATAAATGATAATTGGAACGTTGTTGATTGTGAATTTTTAGATATAGAAGATTTTAAATCTCAAGACTTCGGTGATAAAGATGTTAATTGTTTTATCAATTATGAATCTTGTGATAATTTAGTTAAAAATGAAATAAATAAAATAGCTAAAGTTAAGATTCATGGTTCATCTATTGATTTAGAAGATTTACAAGGTATTGAAGTTCAATAATCTCTTATTATTTGTATTGCATCAAATAATGAAATACTAGATAAAAGATTTTCGTATAATTTTTGATTGTCTTTAAAATCTTCAAAGAAGAAAAGAAGATTGAAATTTATTTTTCCATTTAAATTATTTTTTATTTGAAAAATATCATCAATATCCAGTGTATTGATTTTTGTTAAATTTGGTATATAATAAACATCTCTATTTTTTCTTATAGTTTGTGCAATTTTAGTATAGATAATAAGGTTGAAATATTCTCTCCATTCTGAGACATCTTCTAACCCATGATCATCCAATTGTTGTTTTATGTCTATAATGGTTTTATTTCGTATCTTATTTATCTTTATATACTTATCAAGTTTTTTTCTATTTTTAGCAAATACAATATAAAAATCCATATCTTTCAGGAATTGTTTTGATTATATATATTTACATTTGAGTTCCATATTTTAAAAAACTTTTTATAAAAAAATTATTATGTAAATTATAATTTATAAGTAAAATATTAAGATATAAAAATTAACATATTTTATTAATTTTAAAAATAAAAAACTTTTTAATAACTTTTATGTATAAATTATGTTTAGTCTAAATAAAAATAATTTAATAATATGGCAAAAAAACCCGTTAATACATCACAAAAAAAATCAGATGGTTTTAATTTTTCAAGTATATCAAATTTGATAGAAAATATTTCAAAAAAGGACATTATATCAATAGAAAATCTAGAAAAGGATAAAAATTATATATCCACCGGCATACATATTTTAGATGGATTGTTATCAAAAAGTATATTAAAAGGTGGTATTCCAAATAATAGAATAACAATAATTGCTGGTCCAAAACAAACAGGAAAAACTTTTATTTCTTTAAATATAGCTAGAAATGCTCAGAAAATGGGCTATAATATTGTATGGATTGATACAGAATACTCCATAGAAAAACCAGACTTTGATATGTACGGTATAGATACTACTGATAGTGATAAATTTATATTGATAAGAACAAATATAGTCGAAAAAATAAAAATGTTCATGATGACTATATTAGATGGATTACAAAAATTAAAAGAATCTGGCACAGACGTTTCAAAAACAATATTTTTTATTGATTCAATAGGTATGCTATCTAGTGAAAAGGAAAAAGAAGATACCTTGAAATTAAGTGTGAAACAAGATATGACAAGAGCAAAACAAATAAAATCTCTTGTCAGACTTATTACTAACGATTTAGGCTATTTAAATATACCATTAGTTGCAACAAATCATGTGTATTTGTGTTTAACTGGAGGTCATAAAGTAATAAAAGCAGATGGTAATTCTGAATTGATTGAAAATTTAATTACTGGAGATTATGTTAAAACTTTAGATGGAGATAAAAAAGTTTTAGGAACTGTTAAATACCAAAACAGCCCAATTATTCAAATTACTTTGGAAAGTGGTGAGAAAATAAAATGTACACCTCAACATAAATTTTTAGTTAAAAGTGATTGGGTGCCTGATGAAAATAATGAATGTTGGAAAAAAGCTGAAGATTTAACTGATGATGATATAATATTAGCAATTAATGAATAACAAAAATATAATAAAAGCGTGATTGGTTAAGATGATTGGAGTTTTTATTTTTATATATAAAATAAAAATTAATTATGAATATAATCGAAAAAATTAAAAATAGTAAAAGCATGTCAGGTATTGTCAGGATGTTAAAAAATGATAAAAAAATATTCAATTTTGTCGTGAATAGAACAAAATATTTAGATATTGATGTGTCTATTAATGAAAGATTATTTA